>OGOG01000089.1_pt1 | contig 93189 bp, 85 predicted proteins | sample 1552581 | NCBI WGS metagenome assembly OGOG01 (sample SAMEA2580152, study PRJEB22360) | human gut metagenome | biome: human gut; feature: human-associated habitat; material: faeces | place: Denmark | collected 2008/2010 | reverse complement strand
GGCCGCTTTCAAAACTGCCCGTACTACCGCCCCGGCGACGAATACACCATCGTCCGCAAGCAAATATAATAACATTGTATGACAAAAGCTCTCCCGAATTCGTTTCGGGAGAGCTTTTCTACATATAACTATAGATCGGTTGTTTACTTTTCAAATCACTTGTGATAACATGAGAAAAAACAAAGGAGAATGAAAATGGAGCTATATATTTTGATTGGACTCATTACAATTGTTCTTATTTTGCAGATTGTCTTTCTTCTCAAGAAGCCAAAAAGTGAAAATACTGCAACAAATACGAATTACGAAAGCAATTTTCAGCATATTGAAACCTATATTGCCGATGAGTTTTCACGTAGTCGAAAAGAAACATCCGAAAGCTTAAACAGCCGTTTGAGCGAAATGAACGCCCTGATACGCGAAATTCAGCAAATCAACACGCAGCAAAGCGAAAAGCTCAGCACAACCTTGACGAAGAATATCGATTCACTACTCGAGAGCAATGAAAAGAAGCTCGACCAAATGCGTCAAGCCAATATGGAGCAGAATGAAAAAATAAGCAGCGCCTTAACACAAAACCTAAAAGCTTTGCAGGAAAGCACTGAGAAAAAACTTGAGCAAATGCGCGAGGTCAGCGCACGGCAAAATGAACATATCAATGAAACGCTTACAAAAAGCTTAACTGCTCTACAAGAAAACAACGAAAAGAAGCTTGAACAGATGCGCATGACCGTCGATGAAAAGTTGACAGATACGCTTTCCAAACGTCTGGACAGCAGCTTTAAAGTCGTCGGCGAGCAGCTTAAAAGTGTTTACGAGTCACTCGGCGAAATGCGTAAGATCACCGGCGATGTGACAGCGCTCCAGCGCGTGCTGACAAATGTAAAAGCGCGCGGAACATGGGCAGAGGTGCAACTCGGCAATATACTGGAGCAAACACTCACCAAAGACCAGTACGACTGCAACGTATCTACGAAAAATGATACAAAGCGCGTCGAGTTCGCCGTTAAGATCCCCTCCCGTGAAAAAGACGGCGAGACCGTATGGCTCCCCATCGACTCCAAGTTCCCGCAGGAAGACTACATACGCATTTGCGAGGCTGCCGAAAAAGCCGATAAAGAGGCTCTGGAAGCCGCGCAAAAGGCTCTGGAGCAGAACATTAAAAATCAGGCAAAAACGATTGCCGAGCTGTACATCAATGTCCCAAAAACGACGGATTTTGCCATTATGTTCCTTGCTACCGAGGGGCTTTACTCAGAGGTGCTGCGCCGCCCCGGCTTGTGCGAGGAAATCCAAAACAAGTATCGCATCATGATCTGCGGTCCGACCACAATCACCGCGTTTCTCAACACGTTGAATGTCGGTTTCCGCACTATCGCACTAAACAAAAAGACAACAGAAATTCAAAAGACGCTCAGTGCCGTAAGCTCACAATATGATTTGTTTGAATCTCTCCTTGCTAAAGCAAAGAAGAAAATCGATGAAGCCGGTTCAAGTATCGAGGCTGCGCAAAAGAGAAATACGACAATTCAAAGGAAACTGCATAACGTAGACAAAATGGACGCAGATGAAGCCGAAGCACTGTTAAATTCCGGCGAGTGATTTCAAATCAAATAGAAAGATACCGCATTCAGCCTACAAACCGAATGCGGTATCTTTTTTATCAAATGCTGTAATCGTTGACGAAAGTCGCCTGCTGCTGATCCAATATATCCCGCAGGGTGATGCTGTCGAGGTATTCGTTGATGGCGCGGCTGAGCCCCTGCCACACGGGCAGCGTGATGCAGTCTGCACTGCGGTCGCACAGAATGGGGTCGTGATCGAGACACGCAACGGGCGCGAGGCTGCCCTCCGTGATGCGCAGAATCATGCCCACGGTGTATTTATCCGGCGATTGCGCCAGACGATATCCACCCTGAAAACCGCGGCTTGCAAGAAGAATATCGGATTTATTGAGCATCGGCACGATCTGCTCCAGATATTTTTTGGAGACATTCTGACGGCGGGCAATGTCCTTCAGCGCGACGTAGCCGTCATTCTGGTGCTGTGCGAGATCCAGCAGCATACGCAGCGCATAGCGCCCTTTGGTGGAAATTTTCATGCGGTATCCATCCTTTATGTAAAATAGCGTTTCCGGAATAAAACAAGCGGGCTCACCGTCCGCCGCAAACTTTATACCATAATAACATGTTTTTAGTAGGTTTTCAAGAGTTTTATTTTTGCCGGCAATTTACTGCGAAAACGCCCTCTATAAACGCCTTTAAACCCGCGAAAAAGGGCAAAACCCGAAAGCCTTGCCCCTTTCCCTCATTCATTTTTCTATCCCAATGATACGTGTTTGGATTCTTGTATGCTGTATCAGTCTGCAAACATCGGCGTGGAGAGGTACCGTTCGCCGGTATCGGGCAGAAGCGCCACGATGACCTTGCCTGCGTTTTCCGGGCGCTTTGCAAGCTGTGCTGCCGCAAAGACTGCCGCGCCGGAGGAGATGCCCACCAAAACGCCCTCGCTGCGCGCCAGCGCGCGGCCGGTCGCAAACGCGTCCTCGTTCTGCACGGGGAGAATCTCATCGTAAATGTCGGTGTTCAGCGTATCCGGCACAAAGCCCGCGCCGATGCCCTGAATTTTATGCGGGCCCGCCTTGCCGCCGGAGAGGACCGGGGAGGTAGCCGGTTCCACCGCGACAACCTTAACATTGGGGTTCTGCGACTTGAGGTACGCGCCTACACCGGAGAGCGTGCCGCCCGTGCCGACGCCTGCAACGAAAATATCGACCTTGCCGTCCGTGTCTGCCCAGATTTCCGGGCCGGTCGTCTTCAGGTGCACCGCCGGGTTTGCCGGGTTCGTGAACTGGCTTGGAATGTAGCTGTTTGGGGTCTGCTCGGCGAGCTCCTTCGCCTTTGCGATAGCGCCCGGCATACCCTTTGCGCCTTCGGTGAGGACAAGCTCCGCACCGTAAGCCTTCAAAAGGTTGCGGCGCTCCACACTCATCGTCTCCGGCATGGTAAGGATTACCTTATAACCGCGGGAAGCCGCAACGGAAGCAAGGCCGATGCCCGTGTTGCCGCTTGTCGGTTCAATGATAACTGCGCCGGGCTTCAAGAGGCCCTTTTCCTCGGCGTCATCCAACATCGCTTTTGCGATACGGTCCTTTACGCTGCCTGCCGGGTTGAAATACTCAAGCTTCGCGTAGATTTTCGCGTTCAGTTCATTTGCTTTTTCGTAGTTGGTGAGTTCAAGAAGCGGAGTGCCGCCGATGAGGTCTGTGATTTTGCGATATACACGCATGGTAAAGTCTCCTTAAAATACTTTATATAAATGAGTTTGCATTCTTGTATCGTTTCAGGCCGCGGCGCAACATCGCCGACTGTACGGAAACGGGTTCATATCGCGTCTCTCCTTTGCCTTGTTTTACTAAACTTATTAAACCTACTTATTTTATAGGTTATTGAGCTTGTTTATATCCTATCACCACAGGGTAAATTTGTCAACGTCTTTTTTCACTTTTTCTTTTACCTTTAAAATTCGTTGAAACGATCCGCCGCTTTGCAATGCAAAATGCGGTTTTCCCCATATAATAGCATGGTTTCCGCAAATTTTCTTCAATTTTTGCATTTTATGGGTTGACAAATTGCAATCCAGCGTGTATCATACAAAACATACCAAGTCAATATGTTTTAAGTGTTATGAAGCTTTAAAACATAAAAATCGAAGTAAATCTCAAAGGAGGCGCACCCCGATGATGCGATCCCTTTTCCGGCAAATGCTTCGCCACAATTTCAGAAACGGACGAATGTGAAGCTCAGCTTTTCGTCAACTTCTCAAAATCCGTTAAAACAAAAATTAAATTCTGAAATTATGAAAGAGGTATTACCATGAGCTATACATATGATAACAACTACCATTTTGAAACCATCCAGCTGCACGCAGGTCAGGAGAACCCGGACCCCGCTACCGATGCCCGCGCAGTGCCGATCTACCAGACGACTTCCTTCGTCTTCAAGAACTCCGCACACGCAGCAGCCCGCTTCGCGCTCGCAGATGCAGGCAACATCTACGGCCGTCTGACGAACTCCACCGTGGACGCATTTGAGCAGCGCATTGCAGCCCTTGAGGGCGGCGTGGCAGCGCTTGGCGTCGCTTCCGGTGCAGCAGCCATCAACTATACGTTTCTCAACCTCGCAAGCGCAGGTGACAACATCGTTTCCGCGAAGACCATCTACGGCGGCACCTACAATCTGCTCGAGCACACACTCCCGCAGTACGGCATCACTGCAACGTTCGTAGATCCGGATGAAGAAGGCGCTTTTGAAAACGCGATTAACGATAAGACAAAGGCCGTCTTCATCGAGACCATCGGTAACCCGAACGCAACGCTGATTGACATTGAAAAGGTCGCAGCCATTGCACATGCACATAAGATTCCGCTTGTTGTAGACTCCACATTCGCAACGCCTTACCTCCTCCGTCCATTCGAGTACGGCGCAGACATTGTTGTCCATTCCGCTACAAAGTTCATCGGCGGTCACGGCACGGCGATCGGCGGCGTTATCGTAGACAGCGGTAAGTTTGACTGGGAAGGCAGCGGCAAGTTCCCGTCCCTCGTAGAGCCGAACCCCAGCTACCACGGCATCAGCTTCACAAAGGACGTCGGCGCGGCAGCCTTTGTCACGAAGATCCGTGCAATCCTCCTGCGTGATACCGGCGCAACGCTCGCTCCGCTGCACGCATTCCTGTTCCTGCAGGGTCTTGAAACGCTCTCTCTGCGCGTTGAACGCCATGTAGAGAACGCGCTGAAGGTTGTCGATTTCCTCTCCAAGCACCCGAAGGTCGAAAGCGTCAACCATCCGTCTCTGCCGGACAGCCCGTACCACGAGCTTTATAAGAAGTATTTCCCGAACGGCGGCGCTTCTATCTTCACGTTCAACATCAAGGGCGGCGCTAAGGAAGCACAGGCGTTCATCGACAGACTCAAAATTTTCTCTCTGCTCGCAAACGTCGCAGACGTGAAGTCCCTCGTTATCCACCCGGCTTCCACCACGCACTCGCAGCTCAACGAAGAAGAGCTCGCAGAGCAGGGCATCCAGCCGAACACCATTCGCCTCTCCATCGGCACCGAGCACATCGATGATATCATCGCCGATCTTTCCCAGGCTTTCGGTGACTGATTCAAAACACTCCTTAAAACTGATTTCTCCGATATCCTATTTTCCGTGTCCCCACGTCAGAAATGGCGTGGGGACATGCTTTTTCCCGAAATCCGGCGGCTTTGCATCTTGACATCCCGCCCTATCTGTGTTAGAATTTTAAGACTAATAAAGTTAGCTTATAAAGTAACAATTCGGAGGCGAAATGATATGAAACACATTCAGACGCTTGAGACCCGCAACCTGTGCGAAAGCGCAAAGAACGGCGGCTGCGGCGAGTGCCAGACTTCCTGCCAGTCTGCTTGCAAGACGAGCTGCGGCATTGCAAACCAGCAGTGCGAGAACACGGAGAAGAACGCGAAGTAATTCAAAGGTTCAGAAAACGCCGCCTTTTTTGGCGGCTTTTTTCATGTATAGATGCGAAAGGATTTTTTAGATGATACACCGTTATAAACTCGGCGGCATGAACATTGTGCTCGATATCTGTTCCGGCTCCGTCCACCTTGTCGATGAAGTTGCCTATGACATGATTGGCCTGTTCGAGACCGAAAGCCGCGAGGCGATTACCGCCGCTATGCTGGAAAAATACGGCGACCGTGAAGACGTGACCGAAGCCGACATCAACGAGTGCTACGAGCAGATTGAAGAGTTGCGCGACGCCGGTAAGCTCTTCACCCCCGATACGTTCGAGTCGATGGCAGGTGCCCTGAAAGCGAAAAGCGCCAACGTCGTCAAGGCGCTGTGCTTGCACGTGGCGCACACCTGCAATTTAAACTGCTCCTACTGCTTTGCAAGCCAAGGCAAGTACCACGGCGACCGCGCTCTCATGTCCTTTGAGGTCGGCAAGCAGGCGCTTGATTTCCTGCTCGAACACTCCGGCACGCGCCACAATTTGGAAGTCGACTTCTTCGGCGGCGAACCGCTGATGAATTTCGACGTCGTAAAGCAGCTTGTCGCGTATGCCCGTTCCCGCGAAAAGGAATGCGGTAAGCACTTCCGCTTCACGTTGACGACAAACGGCGTTTTGATCGACGACGGCGTCATCGATTTTGCAAACCGCGAGATGAGCAATGTCGTTTTAAGCCTCGACGGCCGCAAGGAAGTGCACGACCGCTACCGCGTAGACTACGCCGGCAACGGCAGTTGGGAGCGCATCGTTCCGAAATTCCAGAAGCTCGTCAAGGCGCGCGGCAACAAGGCGTATTACATGCGCGGCACATTCACGCACGCAAACCCGGATTTTCTCAAAGACATTCAGCAGATGCTCGACCTCGGCTTTACGGAACTGAGCATGGAACCGGTCGTCTGCGCACCGGGAGACCCCTCCGCGCTGACCGACGAAGACCGCGTCATCGTCATGGAGCAGTACGAAAAGCTTGCTGAGCTCATGCTGGAGCGCCGCCGCGCCGGCAAACCGTTCACGTTCTACCACTATATGATTGAAATCCTGAAAAACAAACCCGAGGTTCTGGCGGCGGAACGAAGCAATCTCTTTTTCGCCGATGGTTGAGAGTGCACGGCCGTTTAAGAACACCTCACCCTCCGTGGGACGGTCAAGCGCCGCCAGGATATTTAAGAGCGTCGTTTTGCCGGAGCCGGATTCGCCCATGATGGCGACATACTCGCCGCGCTCCACGGCAAATGTGACATTCGTGAGCGCCTGCACGCGGCTGCCGCCGAACCGCGTGGTGTATACCTTTTTCAATCCATTGACTTCCAAAACAGCCATAAATAAGTCTCCTTTTTCAATTCGTTGACAAAAGTATACAGCAAAAACCGGACGCAGAACATCGATTCACCTTACAAAATGAAAGGCGGAGCTTACATTTTTGTAAGGTCACTCCACCTGTAAATTGCTTTCCTTCATATCGAGCGAAAAGGTGCTGCCTGCGCCGGGGGCGGACTGCACGGAAAGCGTGTGGCCGAGCATATCGGCGGCGCGGCGGCTCAGATACATGCCGAGACCCGTCGATTTCTTTTCTGCCCTGCCGTTATAGCCCGTGAAGCCCTTTTCAAAAATGCGCGGCAGGTCTTCCGGTGCGATGCCGATGCCGGTATCGCTGACCTTTAAAACCTTATTCTTTGTGACGGTAACGGTCACGGTGCCGCTTTCCGTATATTTTACGGCGTTTGCGAGCAGCTGACCCAAAATGAACGCCAACCACTTTTCGTCCGTTAAGACCTGCACCGGGGCAATATCGCACTTTAACGCGATGTGCTTGCGGACAAACTGCCCGGCGTACTGCCGCACGACGCGCTTTATGACGGGTTCGACCTCGACTTTGGCGAACACAAGGTCGTTTGACGTGCTGTTTAGGCGCGCGTAATTCAAGGCCATTTCGGCATAGCGGTCTATGCGGAACAGCTCTGCGGAAAGTGCGCGGCTGCGCGGGGTATCTTCTTCGCCGAGCATCAGCCGCATGGCGGAGATGGGCGTTTTGATCTGGTGTACCCACATGGTGAAATAATCGGTGTTCTCCTCCTGCCCACGGCGGCGGTCGGTCTCACTTTGGGCGAGCTTGGTGCACAGCATGCGCACGGCTTCGTCATAACACACGGCCGTGCTGCCCGAGGGCTCCGGGAGGTCATCGCGCGATTCGGGCAGATTCAAAAGCGCCGATTCCAACCGGCGAAACTGCTTATGAAACCGCAGATAGCTTAAAATAAAGCTTAAAAGCCCCACCGCCGCGCACAGCAGCGCCGCGTACAAAACGGGATCGGCGGGCAAATCGTATAAATAGAGGATCGCCGCAAAAATGGCAAAGCACAGCAGCAAAAACGCGATCTGCAAAATGTGTGCGCACAGGTATGAGAAAAACAGCGCGCTTTCTTTTTTCTTCATGGGTCACCTCACAAAACGACATAGCCGCTGCCGACGCGCGTCGTGATGAAATCGGTCAGGCCGATGCCGGAAAGCTTCTTACGCAGGCGGGTCATGTTGACGGTCAGCGTGTTTTCTTCAATGTACAGGTCGTATTCCCAAAGGCGTGTCATGAGCGTTTCGCGGCTGACGACCTTGCCGCGGCTTTCCATAAGCGTCTGCAAAATGCGGAACTCATTGCGCGTGAGCTGCACCTTTTGGCCGTCGTGCGTCACGGTCTCATCGTTCAGGTTCAAGACCGCGCCGCCACGCTCAATGACCGGCACACGGTCGCCGAGGTCATAGGTACGGCGCAAAACGGCGCGAATTTTTGCCATAAGCACGGAGGGATCGAACGGCTTTGCGATAAAATCATCGCCGCCCATGTCTACCGCCATCACAATATTCATATTTTCCGACGCGCTGGAGACGAAAATGATCGGCACGGCGGATATTTTTCGGATCTCGCTGCCCCAGTGTTAGCCGTTAAAAAACGGCAGGGTGATGTCCATGAGGACAAGATGCGGGTCGAAATCCGTAAATTCGCGCAGAACATCGCGAAAATCGCGGACACAGCGCGGGGTAAGCCCCCAAGATTCGATGATGCGGCTGACCGCACCCGCAATAGCCTCATCATCTTCAACAATCAAAATTCTGTGATTTTCCATAGTATCTCCAATTTACAAATTGTTAGCCTCGCTTCTCCCCGAGTACCCGCTTCAAAAACGCCGCCGAGCGCTCCATGCATTTCAGCTGCTCTATGGAGCCGAAATGTTCTGCCGCAAAGCTGCCGGTGTAACCGGAGTCAAGCAAAACACGCATCATTTTTTCAATGGGCAGATTGCCGTCGCCTACCGCCGCGGGATACAGCTTGCGGTTTGCGACCGTGACGCACGGACTGCCGGTGTTTTCCGTAAACGCGCGGTCTTTGCAGTGCACGGACGCAATGTACGGACGGAACAGGGAAAAGCTCTTCACCGCGTCCTCCTCATTATAAAGGAAATTGCCGGTATCAAAGCCACAGCGCAGACCGGGCACATGCTGCATAAACCACATAAGCTCATCGGCGCGGGAGTACGGCGCCGTAAGGTTATCGAACTCCTCCATGACAACCGTGATGCCGTGCTTTTCCGCTTCCGCTGTAAGCTCCGTTAAAGATGCCGCCATGCGTAGGCGGCGGGCTTCATACTTTGCGCTGCCGCGCACCATTTCGTCCTCCGTCAAAAAACCCGCCACGGCAAGCAGGAACTTGCAGTTTGCTTTTTCGCAGCAGTCTATGACGCGCAGAGATTCCGCACGGTCGTTTTCCGGTGAACCCGTCTCGCTGCCGAAATCGAAAAAATTATAAATGCCGTTCACGCAAAGGCCGGCTTTTTGCAGCGCAGGCAAAATTACATCACCCTCGTTTTTGATGCGGTTCGCGTCGAGCTCCACACCGTCAAAGCCAAAGCGTTTTACCGCCGCGCACACTTCATCTAATGTAATATTCTCCTGCTTCATGGCTTCTGCCATGTGCTCGTAAAAAACAGAAATTCGGTTCATATAAACGCTACCTCCAAAAGTATTTTCAGCATAGCAGGCAATGCGGATTTTGTCAATGCAAAACCCGCAAGCAGCACGCGTTCCGCTGCCTTTTCCGAAAATTTTTCCCGGCGGCACAATGTGACAGAATCAAAATTTGTCCCACATGTATACTGGTGTCGGGAGGTGAAAGCGTGACCGTTTATGCCGACCTGCTTTTCATCGTGAACCTCTACATAGACGCGCTTTTGCTCAGCGCGGTACGGCGTTTTTTGCGGCTGCCGCTTACGGGAAAAAGGCTTTTGCTCGCTTCCGTGCTCGGCGGGGGGTTTGGGCTTTCTGCCCTGCTGCCCGCGCTGCCGGGAATTGTTTTGTTTCCGCTGGCGCTGTTGGAATCGCTTGCGCTGTGCGCGGCAGCGTTTGCGCCAAAGCCGATGACGCAGCTTTTAAAAGCCGTTTTTTTGCTGTTTTTGTTTGGCGCGGCGCTTTCCGGGCTTTTGACGGCTGCGGCGTATTTTCTGCCGATACACGGCATTTTGCTCGCAAACGGCGCGGTGTATTTTAACATTTCCGCATTGACGCTCATTTTGCTCACGTGCGTCTCTTACGGCGTGCTGTACGGCTTCGACCGCCTGTTTCGCAAAAAGGAGCCGGACGTGTTTTTCGCAAAACTGACCATCACACGGCAGGGCAAAACCGTCACGCTGCCGGCGAAAATTGACACGGGGCTGACGCTGACGGAGCCTTTTTCCGGCACGCCTGCCATTGTTGCGGATCGGCGTGCGCTCGGTGACATACTGCCGCCGAATTTCGGAATGCAAAGCACGGAAAATGCTGTTTCTATGCGGCTCATCCCGTTTTCTTCACTCGGAGCGGACGGTGTTTTGCCCGCGTTTCGGCCGGATGCGGCTTCGCTTTCGGGCATATCAATCGAATGCTGGGTGGCCGTGACCGACCGCACGCTTTCCGCAGGGAGTTTTCAGGCGCTCGTCGGCGCCGCCGTGTGTGACGCCGCGCAGATACAGGGTTTAAAACCCGGAAAGGACATCCCATGAAACACGATTTTCTCACCTGCATGCGCGAAATTTTTGCTCACTTTTTATCAAAACTGAACGAAGACACCTGCCACTACATAAACGGCCCGGAAACGCTTCCGCCACCGCTGACGAAAGCGGAAGAACAGGTGGTTTTTCAGAACATCCGTGACGGAAAACCGGACGCACGCGACCCTCTTATCACGCATAACCTGCGGCTTGTTGTGTACATTGCGAAAAAATTTGAATCGCCTGCCGTGAACGTGGAAGACCTCATTTCCATCGGCACCATCGGGCTCATCAAAGCGGTAAATACGTTCAGCGTGGAGCGCAATATCAAGCTTGCGACGTATGCTTCGCGGTGCATTGAAAACGAGATTCTGATGTACCTGCGCAAAACGGCGCAGCTGAAAAACGAGATCTCGCTCGATGACCCGCTGAATGTGGATTGGGACGGCAACGAGCTTCTGCTCTCCGATCTACTCGGCAGCGACCCCGACATTGTGAATCGCGGCATCGAGCAGGAATCAGAAAAGCAAACGCTGCTCCGTGCCGTTGAAAAGCTTGACCCGCGCGAAAAGCAGATCATGGAGCTGCGGTTTGGGCTGAACCGGCAAAAGGAGCACACGCAAAAGGAAGTTGCCGATGCACTCGGCATTTCGCAGTCGTACATCTCAAGGCTTGAAAAGCGCATTTTGCACCGATTGAAGACAGAAATGGAGAAGGCGGGATAAACGCGCCATAAACACGACAAAAAGCAGATGTATCTACCGATTTTGGTGACACATCTGCTTTTTCTAAAAAATACACCGGTTTTAAAGTATTCGGTTTATACGAGCTTCAAATATTTGACCCCATACGGCGGCAGCTCCCCCCTGCCGTAGATGTCGATTGTTTCGCCGGTTAAAAAATCGACCGCTTTGTACTCGCCGCGGGCGTCTATGGAACACGGCGCGTTTTCCGCATTGACGGCAACAAACACCGTCTCATGATCACAATGACGCTCAAACAGAAGATTTTTATTCTGAATGGTGATGTTCTTATAATCTCCGTAATTTAATGCGCGGCTTTCGGTCTTCACCTTCGCGAGTTTTTCGATGAACGCGGTCAGCTCGTTTTCGACGGGTGCATCGAAGCACGGGCGCAGGGCGTTGTCACCCTCATGCTTTTCGCCCTTTGTGCCCCACTCGCTTCCGTAATACAGGCACGGAATGCCCGGCATGGCGAACAGCACGCCGTACAGCGGGTAAATTTGCTTTTCGTCGTTTAAAATGCTCGCGATGCGCGTTACGTCGTGGTTATCGGCGAAGTTCATCAGGTGCTTGCCGCGGTACAGCGTCCACGGCTCCGGGCCGAACTGCCGCCCGAGCGAATGCGCAATCTCAAAGAGATTCATCGAATTGAACGCAGAGTAAAGCCCTTTGTAGCACTCGTAGTTCGTCACGCTGTGCAGCAGGCCGTCTGCGGTGATGCGGTTGTAATCGCCGTGGATCATCTCGCCGATGAGCACAAACTCCGGCTTTTTGCCGTCGCAGTACGCGCGCAGGCGGCGCATGAAATCTTCATTCAACATGTACGCCACGTCAAGACGCAGGCCGTCGATGCCGAATTCGTCGATCCATCTGCCGACGCAGTTTAAAAGGTACTCGACAACGGTGGGATTATAGAGATTGAGCTTGACAAGCTCGTAATGTCCCTCCCAGCCCTCGTACCAAAAGCCGTCGCTATAGGCGCTGTTACCGTCGAAATTCAAGTGAAACCAGTCTTTATAGGGAGAGTTCCACTTTTTCTCCTGCACGTCACGGAACGCAAAAAAGCCGCGGCCCACGTGGTTGAACACGCCGTCGAGCACAACTTTGATGCCGTTTTCGTGCAGCGCATCGCACACGGCTTTGAAGTCTTCATTCGTGCCAAGGCGGCAGTCTATTTTTGTAAAATCACGCGTATCGTAGCCGTGGTTGTCCGATTCAAACACCGGGGAAAAATACACCGCGCCGATATGCAGCTTTTTCAGGTGCGGAATCCACCCTTTGACCTTTTGAATGCGGTTCACGCACACGCCGTCGTTCGGCATGGGCGCACCGGTAAAGCCCAAGGGATAGATCTGGTAAAACACCGTTTCATCTGCCCACATTGTTATATTCGTTCCTTTCAAGAGAGTTATACTGACTTCAACTTAAAACGTGTACATGCCGTCTGCCGTCTGGCGGATATCCGCGTTATAGAACGCTGTCATGGCCTTTACCATGTACGCAGTGTCCTTTTCGCCCGCCGTTTCCACGCAGGAGTGCATCGCGAGCTGCGGGATGCCGATATCGACCGTGTTGAGCGACAGATGACCGTTTGAGATATTGCCGAGCGTAGAGCCGCCCGCCATATCGGAGCGGTTGTGGAAGATCATCACCGGCACCTCGGCCTTACGGCAGATCTCGCCGAACACGGCGGCGGAAACGGAATCCGTCGTATACTTCTGGTTTGCACTGTACTTAATGACGATGCCGCCGTTTAAGTAGCAACGGTTCGTCTGGTCACACTTTTCCGTGTAGTTCGGGTGCACGGCATGGGCATTATCGGCGGAAAGCATGAAGCTATCCGGCATTTTGCGCAGCCATTCCGCTTCGGGGATATTGAGCGCGGAAGCGATGCGGCGCACGGTATCCGTGAGGAACGTGGAATCTGCGCCCTGCTTTGTCAGCGAGCCGACTTCTTCGTTATCGAACACAGCGCTGATGAGCAGCTTTTCTTTGTTTTCCGCGTTCAAAAACGCTTCCGTTGCGGAGAACGCGCACTGGAGGTCGTCGAGGCGCGGGGATGCAATAAATTCGTTCTCCATGCCGAATACAACGCCGTGCTGGCGCGGATAGAGGAACATATCGCTCGAGATGACGTCTTCCTTTTTAACGCCTGCCTCTTCCGCGATGAGCGCGTTATAATCGGCGTTTTCGCCGCCGAGCAAGGGCAGCAGATCGACCTGCGGGTTTAACTTGTGATCTGCCATGCCGCGCGTCATGTGAATGGCAAGGCTCGGGATGATGCACAGGTCGCGGTCAATGTTCAAAAGCACGCTCTTTACGCCGCTTTCGGTACGCACCACGGCGCGGCCGGCAAGCGACAGCGGACGATCAAACCACGTGGAAAGGATCATGCCGCCGTAGCCTTCGGTGTTGAGTTTTTTGTAGCGACCCTCTACGGTGATCTCCGCGCCGCTCTTTACGCGGAACGTCGGGGAATCGCTGTGCGCGGAGACAATCTGCATGCCGTTATAGTTTTCCGGCACGGAGAACGCCAAAACAGAAGAGCCGTTGCGCGTTGTAAAGTAGCGCTTGCCCTTTTCGAGCGTCCAGGTTTCGTTTTCAAGCAGGCGAATGCAGCCCGCATCTTCCAACATTACACATATATTTTTCACCGCATGAAAACACGACGGAGAAGCGTCGATAAACTTCAGCAGCTTTTCGGTGGTTTCAGAAGTCTTTAACATTTCGGTCATTCCTTTCCTTGTTTCTATTCATCATAGCACAAAACGACAAATATGGGTAGAGCAAATTTCAGAAAAAAAGACCGCCGCACCGAAACAGTACGACAGTCTTTAAAAAATGAATTCATTTGCACGCATTTCCGATGGCTTCGTTCACGCGCTCGCGCAGATCAGGCAGATAGGACGATGTACGCGGATAGTTTGCAAACGTCATGCTTTCGCCGTCTCCGAGCAGTTTTAAGACGCTTTCGCGCCCGAGCTTTTCTTCGACGAGCGACAACGCGCGCATATCATAAAGCGCCATGGCGAAAACCTTTTGCCGCAGCGACGGCAGCGGGCCGTTTTCGCCAGGATAGACGGAAAATCCGTCGCCGCCCGGGAACGCGCCGCCTGCGTCCGTCACCTTGAACGGATCGATAACAGCTTTGGAGAGCTGCGAGTTCCAGAAGTTATAGCCCCAGTGCAGGAAGCCCGTGATGTGATACTTCCACATCTGCACGCCCAAAATGCGATTGCGGTTTGAGGGCATCGCAAGGAAACGGTTGCCCACGTCCACGCACTGGCTACAACAGGTGTACGCCCACAGATCCGGCACATCGTTTTCGATAAACGGCGTGATATGATTCGTCGCGACGACGGGGTGCTTGACGAGCCCCTCCGTGTAGTAATCATACGACGAGAGCGCGTCGCGCAGAATGCAGCCGGGCAAATACGGCTCCACAACAGCTTTCGCCTTTAAGTAGTCCGCCTTGTGCTCCTCGCTCGGCTCGTCCGAAATGTGGAACATAAGGTCACTTTTTTCAACGCCTACTTCTTCAAAGAATGTAAGCAACTGCGGCAGCAGCGCATGCAATAATGCCGCGTATTCCGGGTCGGTTGCCGCAGTATGCCAACCGAATTTCAGCTTGCGTTCGCCGTTTTCGATGACGTAGATATTCGGCGCACATTTTGCACCCCACTGTGTGAAGAAGTGGGAAATCTCAAACTTAGAAATGCCGCAGTCCTTTGCGGTTTCCACCCAGCGGGCAAGCCTTGCGAAATCAAAATGATAACCCGCGTCGTTCTTTGTGATCTCCACAAGCTGCGTGCACGGGCGTTCTTTGCCGATCTCGGTATCGAGCGCGGGAGTGAACACCGGCGTCAGGATCATGTTCATGCCGTGTTCCGCCGCCATACGCATATACTTGTCTAACAATGCCCAGTGCTCTTTTGCGTAAATCTCCGCGCCGTAGCGCGCTGCGATGCAGTCGCCATGGAACCACTGCGTGAACGTGAGCTTCTGCTCCGGCAAAGTGACCGGCACGACCGTCAAACGGAAAATTTCGCTTTTGCCGTTTGCGCTGATCTCCACGGGGTAATCGCCGCCCGCGGCATCGTCGTTCACTTTGAGGCTCACCCACAGCACCTCGCGGCCGTTGACGTTCACCGCGCCGTCCGTGACGGGATACAGCACATCCGGGAACGTGCTCGGCTCTGTTGTGATGTAGTCGTCATCGAACCTGTCCGGGTACGCGGAAAGCGTGCACGGCACATAGCCCTCGCGGTACACCGCCACTTTAACGGGTGCATCGGTGCGCACCTCAATGTAGTGCTCGCCCTCGCCCGTGACGATGGCCTGAAACGCGGTCTCTTCTCCGCGCAGAGCGCTCGCCTTCGGGTACGGCGCAAAGGTCTTTTCTTCCTGCGCCATGACTTTTTCCATCGGTGAAAGAAGCTGGATCGTTGTCTGCATGGATTTTTCCTCCCCTAAGTTGACCGTGTCAAACTGTGTAAAATCCGGTATATAACGTTCGCCGGCGGCGCTGCGCTTTTGGCAGAAGCCGGGCAAACCCAGTTCCAACATATAATTTTGTACTTTGCGGCTCTCCCGCAGGGTGATGCGGCGGTTGATGTCCGCAAATTCCGGCTCGTGCAAAACACGTCCCATCGGCGTATACTGGCTCATCAGGCTCACGGGCACGCCCGGGAAATGCTGTTTGATGAGCTCCAGCGCCTGCATGGAATTGCGCGTGTGGCCGGGCAAAATGAGCTGCCGAATGATGATGCCCTTTTGCAGCATGCCGTTTTCGTCGTACACATTTTCGCCCGTCTGTCGCACCATCTCATGAATGGCAGCAAGCGCCGTTTCACAGTAGTGCGGCGCATTGGAAAGCCGCACGGCGAGATCGTCGTCCGCATATTTGAAATCCGGCAGGTAAATGTCGACGAGCCCCTCTAACATGCGCAGTGTCTCGACCGATTCATACCCGCCGCAGTTGTAGACAACGGGCACGCGCGGCTTATAGATGCGCAGCGCTTCGGCAATTTGCGATGCAAAGTGCGTCGGCGTAACAAGGTTGATGTTGTGCGCACCCATAGCTTCGAGTTTTTTTATCGTCTCGATAAATTCTTCAACCGTAAAATCCTTGCCGTGTAGGCTTTCACCGGAGATCTCGCTGTTCTGGCAAAACGCGCAGCGCAGCGAGCAGCCGGTAAAAAAGATCGTGCCACTGCCGCGCGTACCGCTGATGGGCGGCTCCTCCCAGTAATGGAGCTTCGCGCGCGCAATGTGCATTTTGCCGCCGCTTTGGCAGTAGCCGCGCATGATTTCACGGTCAACACCGCATTTTCGCGGGCACAGTATGCAAACGCTCATGCGTTTTGTTCCCTGAGCATCAGGAACCCGGCGTTAGAGCCGCGCTTGCCGCGCGTCACGCGGTGTGAAAACAGCAGATCACTGTTGCACATGGTGCACACGCCGCCCGTTGTGATGTGCTCGGGCAGCACGCCTGCACCTAATAAGAACGCACGGTTGCACGCCCAAAGATCAACGTGGAATTTGCCGTTGCCGTCGTCCGTGACGAATTTGTCGCTGTCCGGCAGCGCGAGGAATTCCTCCGCACACGGGGCGTCCACCTCAAAGCACTCTTTTGCAATGGACGGACCGATGGCCGCGAGCAAATCCTCGGGGCGGGTATCAAATTCCTCCTGCATTTTCTCTACGGTAGCTTTTGCCATGCCGTTCACCGTGCCGCGCCAACCGGCGTGCGAAAGTCCGATAGCATGATGAATGGGGTCGTAGAAGTAAAGCGGCACACAGTCCGCCGCGTAAATGAGCAGCGGCAGATTCGGCTCATCCGTCACAAGGCCGTCCACGCTTTCCATGTCCTTCGGCTTCCAAATACCCGTGCCGGCGTTTTTCATCGTGACACGGCGCACGTTCGTGTGGTGATCCTGCGCACCCGCCGTAATGTTCTCTACAGGAATATTCGCCGCTTGAGCGATGAGACGGAAATTTTCTTTTACATTTTCGTCGCTGTCGCCGCGGTTGAAGCCGAGGTTCATAGCAGCAAACTCTTCTTCACTCACGCCGCCGATGCGCGTGGAGAAGCAGTGCGTAAGGTACGGGATATTCTCCCACGCCTTAAACGTCAGCAGTCCCACACCGTTTTCCTTGATTGTCAGACGCATATCGGCGATATTTGCGTTTTCGGCGCGGCGCGGTTTTTCGATTTTCGGCAGCGGAATGGATTTTCGACTCACGATAATACCCTCATACTTCTGCTTCACGCGCAGCTGACCGCAGAATTCATAGCCGCACTTTTCGCACTTAAATATGCTGCGCAGGCTCTTGTTTTTCACAGTCCATTTGCCGCGGCGCTTTGCTTCGCCGCCGCATTTTTCGCACGTGAAATGCAGATGCTCTTTTTCGATCAACGGGCTGTTCACGTCGCAGATATACGTCGTTTTAAACGTGATGCGTCTGTAAAACTCCGGGTCCTTGCAGTCCTGAATGAACGGGCGGAACGTATCCTTTGTATAAATGCGCTCCAGCACCATGGCGGACAGCACGCTGTCGTCGAGCGCGCGGTGGTGGTCGAGCGCACCGTCATCAATGGAAAGCAGCTCTGCCGCTTTGGAAAGCCCAAGCTGCTCCTTGCCGTCCTCGTCAAGGCGCTTTTCCACGTACTGCTGTAAATCGACATAGCGCTGCAAAAACGGAACGGTCTCCCCGCCGCCGAAATAGCGGCAGTTTTCAATCAGCGCCAGAATGTCCGACGTGCCCCACGTGGCAATCACGCAGTCGCCCGCCCATTTTTTGAAGCGGCTCATCACCTGCATGTACGGGCGTGCGTCCAAAAGATTCGCATCCGTAATGTTGGTGAGGTCCGAGATAACCGCGCTGATCTTTTTTGTCACCTGCGGTTTGACAAAGCAGGAAAACCGGTCTGTGATATTCAGTTGTGCATCGAGCTTGACCGCGCCGAACTCGATAATCTCATTGATAAAGCCGTGGAGACGGCGGCTGTACGCACCGTTCCACTCCAGATCCAAAATAACGATATTCATTGGCTCTCCGTGTGTCTTTTCCGTTGGTCAAGTTTATGAATTACTTCTTTTTCGCAGCCTGCTTCATGCGCAGCTCTTTGCTCAGCACCATTTTGCGCATGCGGATGCTCTTCGGTGTGATCTCCACAAGCTCGTCGTCCGCGATAAACTCGAGGGACTGCTCCAGAGAGAGCACGGTGTGCGGGGTCAGCTTCAGTGCGTCGTCGGAGCCGGAAGCACGGGTGTTTGTCGCGTGCTTCTTCTTGCAGACGTTGATGACGATGTCGTCGCCCTTCGGGTTGCTGCCGACAATCATGCCCTCGTAAACCGGTACGCCCGGCCCGATAAACAGGCGGCCTCTGTCCTGTGCGTAGAACAGGCCGTAAGCCGTGGACTCGCCGGTCTCGTGTACAACGAGAGAACCGGTGCTGCGCTGCTGAATGTCTCCCTTATACGGCTCGTAGCAATCGAACACGTGGTTCATGATGCCGTTGCCGTTCGTGTCCGTAAGGAACTCGGAGCGGTAGCCCATGATGCCGCGGGACGGGATCTTGAATTCGAGGTGCGTGGTGCCGCTGTCGCGGGTACCCATGTTGAGCAGCTCTGCCTTTCTGGTGCCAAGCTTTTCCATGACCGCGCCGACGTAGTTATCCGGAACTTCAATCATCAAAAGTTCCATCGGCTCCAGCTTCTTGCCGTTTTCTTCCTTGAAAATAACACTCGGGCGGGAGACCTGAAATTCGTAGTTCTGGCGGCGCATCTGCTCGATAAGAATGGAGAGGTGCAGCTCGCCGCGGCCGGATACCTTAAACGTATCGGCGGAATCGGTCTCTTCCACGCGCATAGCAACGTTCGTTTCAACCTCCTTAAACAGGCGGTCGCGCAGGTTGCGGGAGGTGACATACTTGCCCTCGCGGCCCGCAAACGGGGAATTGTTGACCATGAACATCATAGAAACGGTCGGCTCGTCGATCTTGACGAACGGCAGCGGCTCCACGTGCTCCGGGTCGCAGGCGGTCTCACCGATGTTGAGGTCTGCCATGCCGGAAACGGCCACGATGTCGCCGAGCTCTGCGCTCTCTGCGTCCACGCGCTTGAGGCCCTCAAACTGGTAGAGCTTCGTAATGCGCGCGTTGCGCTTTTCGTCGCTTGTGCTGCTGCAGATGGTAACGGTCTGGCCGACCTTTACGGAGCCGCGCTCCACACGGCCGATACCGATACGACCGACGTACTCATCATAGTCAATGTTGGAGAACAGCACCTGCGTCGGGCCGTCAAGGTCACCCTCCGGCGCCGGAACATCGTTTATAATGGCTTCAAACAGCGGCTTCATGTCCGTGCCCTTTTCGTCCGGCTGGTTCATGGCGTAGCCGTCACGTGCGGAAGCGTAGACCACCGGGAAATCGAGCTGGTCTTCGTCTGCACCGAGCTCAATGAAGAGGTCAAGCACTTCGTCCACGACTTCAAGCGGACGTGCGCCCGGACGGTCGACCTTATTGACGACAACGACCGGCTTTTTGCCAAGACCAAGCGCCTTCTTTAAAACGAAGCGCGTCTGCGGCATACATCCCTCAAACGCATCGACAAGCAGCAGAACGCCGTCTACCATCATCAGAATACGTTCCACCTCACCGCCGAAATCGGCATGGCCCGGGGTATCAACAATATTGATTTTGATGTCATTGTACATGACAGCTGTGTTTTTGGAGAGGATCGTAATGCCGCGCTCACGCTCCAAATCACCGGAGTCCATGACGCGCTCGGTTACGGCTTCGTTGCTGCGGAAAACGCCGCTCTGGCGCAGAAGCTGGTCCACAAGGGTGGTCTTGCCGTGATCAACGTGTGCAATAATGGCTACGTTGCGCAAATTTTCTCTTTTTCCCATCTTTATCAATCCCTTTCTTTATCGTTCTTAACTTCAAACTGCTTCAAAAAATTCAAAACCGGCCGCGCCGTTTTGCATGCGCGGGATACGGCAAAAAACGGATTAAAAACTCGGTTTGCTCGCTAACCGAAATATTATACCACTTTTCGCGCGTTTTGTGAATATGTTCCGCCTTGGCGAAACCGCTGAAATATTGGGTTTTTGCGTTTTTTCTTTTGTCCTGCTTTCCTTGACGGCGGGCTTTGTTCGTGCTATTCTTGTATTGATTTTGAAACAGAGGAGTGCAAAACCTTGAAGAGGATCTTGAATTTCGGCTCACTCAATACAGACTATGTTTATAAGGTCGACCACATTTTGCAGGGCGGTGAGACCATTCAAAGCGAAAGCCGCACCGTGTTCCCGGGCGGCAAGGGGTTAAACCAGTCCATTGCGCTTGTGCGGGCGGGGCTTTCCGTCTGCCACGCGGGACTCATCGGCACGGACGGCGAGCACCTGCGCGATTTATTGAACCAAAACGGCGTGGATACCTCCCTCATCGAAACGCGCGATATGCCGGGCGGGCACACCGTCATTCAGGTCAGCCGAGAGGCGCAGAACGCCATTCTGCTTTTCGGCGGCTCCAACGGGGCTGTGGATGAAGCATATGCCGACCGCGTGCTTGCGCAATTCGGCGCAGGCGACATTCTTCTGCTGCAAAACGAGATCAGCGCGCTGCCGTATATTCTTGAAAAAGCCCATGCGCGCGGCATGGAGATCTGGCTCAATCCGTCCCCGATGAACGAAAACGTTTTAAAGTGCAATCTGTCGCTCGTTTCCGTGTTCGTTTTGAACGAAGTGGAGGGCGAACAGCTGACCGGCACAAAGATTCCCACCGCTATTTTGGATAAGCTCCTTCAAAAATACCCGCACGCCGCCGCAGTCTTAACGCTCGGCAGTAAAGGCGCGTGGTACGCCAAAGAAGATAAGCGCGCGTTTGCCCCGGCGGAGCTTGTCCGTGCGGTCGATACCACCGCGGCCGGCGATACGTTCACGGGCTATTTCATGCGCGGTATGCTGGATGGGCTTTCGCCGAAAAAATCGCTGACCCTCGCGGCAAAAGCCGCTGCCATTGCGGTCTCGCGCCCCGGTGCCGCACCGTCTATTCCCCTATATGCAGAAGTTACGAACGAAAGGAACTGAAAATATGAGTGATTTCAGAGTTGCAGTACGCAGAACGAACGAGTGGGACGGCCCGTCCATGCTCAAAATTTACACACCCTACGTCGAAAAGACGCACTACACGCCCGACACCGAAGTGCCGACGCTCGCCGAGTACGTGCAGCGCATCGACACCTATACATACGGCCGTATGTGGATTCTGACGGAGATCAACAACCAGACGGCGGGATTCTGCTTTTTGACCGACCGCGATATTCCGAAAGACGACCTGTTCTCTGCCGACGCACAGCTGTACGTCTCCGAAAAATGTCTGCACAGCGGCGTGGGCACGTCTTTATACAGCCTGATGCTGGACATCATGCACCATGCAAATTACCGCCGCGTTACAGCGCACATCAATCTGCCGAACGATGCCGCCGTGGCATTCCACAAAAAGATGGGTTTTCACGAGGTCTCCGAAACGGACGGTGTTCTTTTAATGGAGCGCGCCATTGAACCGGAAGACCCGAACGCAAAGCGATTCACGAAAGCCTACCTCATCTTAGCGCAGGACTACGAGGCCGCGCGTGAGCACGCCGCCACATTTGTTAAAGAAGGTACGGTGGTATAATGGGCCCCTACGAATACGAAGTGGCGAGCATCGACGGCGACTACGCCATTTTGCGCCGAACGGACAATGACATGCACGATGAAATTCTGGTCGCTCGCGCGCTTTTACCGGAGGAGATTGACATCGGCACCGCGCTGCACTACGAAATGTTCACCTATTCCATCGTTTAACATTTAATTATTGGCAAAAATAACCAAATATTTTTCCCGTTGATTTGGGTAAACCGTTCATTGAACTCACATTGCTTTCTTGGTACAATGATACTTGTAAACTAACACGCAGCGAAGAGGTTCTACAAACGCGGTTTACCCTTATTTTCTACGGAACGGTTTACCTTAATCTTACTTTTTAGGAGTTGTTGTATCATGTCCAAACCGTCCGGTGCCATCGACATGACGCGGGGCAAACCGATCAACCTGATGCTTCGTTTTGCGCTGCCCATGATGATTGGCAGTATTTTCCAGTCGCTTTATTCCATGGTGGACTCCGCCGTGCTCGGCCGCTTCGTCGGCTCGCACGCGCTGGCCGCCATCGGTGCCACCACGTCCACAACGGGCCTCATCCTGCTGCTTGCAACCGGCGTGACGAGTGCCATTTCCATCGTGCTTTCGCAATACGTCGGCGCAAACGACACCGACCGCGTGCGCAAGGGCATCGTCGCCTCCGGGTGGATCACCCTTTTGCTCGGCGTTGTTCTGGGTCTCATCAGCGTTTTCGCCGCGCGGCCGCTCATGCAGCTTTTAAAAACGCCGGAAGACGTCATCGACATGTCCGTTTTATACATTCAGATTGTCTGCGGCTGCGGCATCGCACAGTTTGCGTATAACGCCGCGGCATCTATCCTGCGCGCACTCGGCGACAGCAAAACACCGCTGTATTTCCTCATTCTGTGCTCCATTTTGAATGTTATCCTCGACCTCATCAGCGTCATCGGACTCAACATGGGCGTTGCGGGCGTCGCCGTTGCAACGGTCGGCTCGCAGGCCATCTCCGCCGTCATCTGCATCCTCGTCATGTTCCGCAAATATCCCAATCTGATGCCGAAGCGCCACACCCTGCGCCCGGATATGCCCGTCAGTCTTAAAATATTCGGCATGGGTGCGCAAATGGCTCTGCAAAGCCTGTTTCTTTCTGTCGGCATGATGGTCATTACGCGCGTCATCAACGGCTACGGCTCCAACGTCGTCGCGGCGTTCACCGTCGGCAGCAACGTGCAGAACCTCGCCGTGATGCTGTTCAGCAATTTCTCGTTCGGCTTTTCCGTCTATGTCGGGCAGAACTTCGGCGCGAAAAACGCGGAGCGCATCAAGCTTGGCGTGCGGCAAATCTTCCTTCTTGTCGGCGGTCTGAGCTTTTTTGCAGGCGTGCTGACACTCATTTTTGCTGAGCCGCTCGTCTCGTTGTACGTCAAGCCGAACGAGACCGAAGTCATCGCGTATTCGCTCGAATTCATCCGCATTCAGGCGTGGTTCTTCCCGTTCCTCGGATGGATCTGGCTTTATAACAGCACCGTCAAGGGCATGGGCAAAATCAACATTTCCATGGTCTCCTCCGTTGTGGAGCTGTGCAGCAAGATCGGTCTCTCGTTGCTTCTGCCCATCTGGATCGGCACCACAGGTATTTGGTTTGCCGCGCCGATCGGCTACATTCTGGGCATCATCCCGCTGCTCATCTACTATTACAGCGGCCGCTGGAAAAAGCTGCTCCCCGTCCCCGCCGCAGAACCCGCAAAGGCGTAAAATACAACAAAACGGCAAAAGTCCGAAGCACCTAAACCGTGTTTCGGACTTTTTATTCTATCTTAAAATTTCACCCCAGCATCACGTCCAAAAGCATCATTAGCGCAAAGCCCGTCACAATGCCCATTGTCGCCGCATACGGCTGCGCTTTCTGGTTGCGCTGACACTCGGGGATGAGCTCGTGCACCGCGACTAAAATCATCGCGCCCGCCGCAAAGGACAGCGCAAACGGCAAAACGGCTTCAATGTACACGGCAAGCAAAGCGCCCAAAACGCCCGCAATCGGCTCCACAAAGCCGGAAGCCTGCCCGATGAAAAAGCTCTTCCTTCTGGAGCACCCCTCACGGCGCAAAGGCAGCGAGACCGCCGCGCCTTCGGGGAAATTCTGCAAGCCGATGCCCACGGCCACCGTCACGGCACCCATCAGCGCTTCCGGCGTATAGCCGCCGTTTTTCAGCGCACCGAACGCCACGCCCACAGCGAGCCCTTCCGGGATGTTGTGCAGCGTGATGGAAAGTACCAACAAAATGATGCGGTTCAGCCGTGCGTTTTTCTCGCCCTGCGCCAAAGCGGAGCGCCGCTGCGCGTAGGTCACGCATTTATCGGAACCCCACATGAACAACGCACCGCAGAGAAACCCGAGTGTCGCCACCAAAAACGCAGGCATGCTTCCCGCCGCCTCCGCGCGCTCGATGGCCGGCTGCAAAAGTGACCAAAAGCTCGCCGCAACCATCACCCCGGCGGCGAAGCCGAGCATCAAATTGAGAATTTTGGGGTTCGGCGATTTAAACAGCACCACCGTAGCAGCACCAAGCGCCGTGACGAGCCATGTCCCCAGCGTCGCCAACAACGCATAAAATACAATATCATTCATTTTCAGCCCTCCTAATTTTATTATATGGAGAGAGAAAAAATGAGTGAAAAAAGCACGCGGTTTTTAAAACCGCGTGCTTGCCGCATTAAATTGATCGGATAATCTTCCACGCTTCCGTCAGCCGTTCCAAGCTCCACGCGGCGTTCGCGGGGCTAGTGCTCGGCAGAACCGTTTCCGGCAAGTCGATCTCTTTCGCCAGATAGTTTTGATACAGCTTGTGCGCCATTTGACCGTTTGTACACACATGCGTGATGTTCGCTGTCGATAAAATCACGGAAAGATCATTCGGCACAACGTTTTTGATGCTCGCGTCAGACGAGCCCGTCACGTCGCACGAGGCAATGACGTCCCACAAGGCAACTTTATGCTTTAGCAAAAGCGCCTTCTTTTCGGGGACATCCCCCGGCACCGGTTCACCGAAAACCGCGCTCAAGACGCGCCAAAAGCGGTTTTGCGGGTGCCCGTAGAAAAACGCCGCTTTTCTCGACTGCACAGACGGAAACGAGCCCAAAACGAGCACGCGGCCGTTTTCGTCGAACACCGGCGGAATTTCGTGCTGCACCATCAGTGTACCTTCTCGGCAAAATCCTTCTTGCGCTGCTCGTAGGCCTCCATGTTTTCCGCTTCAAACGCAAGCTTCACATCGCCCGCGCCCATCAGGTTCAAAATGTACTTTGTAAACGGCGGATTCAAAACCAAGATCGGCCCCACAAGGTATGTGCCGAAGAAGTTGTTTACGCGGATACCCTCGTATTTCGCCTTTATATTGAGCCCCACACCTTTGTTTTTCACGAACAAGCCGTGCGATTCATCCGGCGTGTAGGCCATCGTGAACTGCGTCTTAAAGCCCATGATGACATTGCCGTCAAATTCGCCCTCAAAGTCGCTGTTGTGGCGGTGCATCATATCGCGCTTTGCGTACAAACGATAAAGCCCAAGGCACTCTACGCGGCTGCCGTCCTCGTTTTCAATGTAATCGCCGAAGATTTCGAGCGCATTGCCCGTGAAAAGGAACACCGTGCCGTCGTCAATGGCTTTTTGGATTTTCTCCTTCAGCGGCATCAACTTGCGGATGACCTGCTCCTGCATACGCTCCGTCATGGGACCCATATACACAAGGTTCATTTTTTCTTCGGTAAAGCGCACATCGTCGCTGAATTTCGTGCGGATAAACTCCGCTTCCGGCAGCGTTTTTTCAAGGTAGACCATGTTGTACGCGTCGCCGAACAGGTTGCAGAATTCCGGGAAAAGGACTTCTATTTTCATTTCGTCTCGCCCTCCTTCTCACGTTCGATCATCTTATCGCGAATGTCATTTGCCAAACGAATGGTGTATACGTCGTACAGAATAAAGACTGTATCCGCTTCTTTCGAGACCGCCGCAGGCGTATCGCTTTCATCGCGCATGTGCACGATCTTCTCCGCCGGCACACCGGCCAGAAGCGTGCGCACATACGTATCGTGGTGGCGCGCACCGGCAATGACGACCTGCACGATGCTCGGGTCATTTAAAAACTCAAAATCGGTGTCGTAGAACCACGCGGTGTTCTCCACGGTGTGGCGCGCATCGAAGTAGTCGTCGAGAAACATCACAACGGACTTTTTGCCCGGCGCGTTACGGATATTTTCAAACGCACGGGAGCACGCAATGGGGTTCTGCCCCTTTGCAAGGTGCAGAATGTACTTTCTGCCGTTCACTTCTTTTTCAGAGTAACGCGTCTCGCTGATGCCCATTTTCTCCATAGAATTGCGGATTTTTTCTTCGGAAAGGCCGAATTCACGCAGCGTCGCAATGGCGGCAAGGGCGTTATAAATATTGATGTTCGTACTGTTCAAAAGCGGGTATTCCGATTTTTTTCCGCCCACCGTCACGTTCATTTTCATGTCTTTCGTATCGATGTCCGTTGCAAGGTAGTCGATGTCCGGCGAGCGGTAGCCGCAGGCTTCGCAGTGCACACGGCCGATATGATGGTAGCGCACAATGTCGTGCACAAGCGGACCGTGGCATTTTGGGCAGGCAGGCACATCATTTACGATATTGTCGCATTCCTTTTTGTCCGTGTCAAGGTGGTCGATGCCGAAATATACGCGGTCGTTTTCGGGCTTAATGGAACTGCAAAGCGGGTCGTCGCCGTTCAAAACGAGCTTTGTGTTCTTTGGAATTTCCTTATTCAGAATGTCGAGGATAAACTCCGCGTGCGCGTTGCGCTTATAAGAATCACGGAAAATATTCGTGCACAGCACAATGTCCGGCTGCATGTAGGGGTAAATGTTCGGCGCAGAGCGCTCATCAAGCTCAAACACCGCAAGGTCACACTTCGGCTTGCCGAAAAAGTGACTGTTCGCAATGAGCGTAGATGCCACGCCGGTCGCGACATTCGTGCCGGAGCGGTTGCACATGAACTCGATGCCGTTATCCTCCAAAACATCCTCGATCATGTTCGAGACAGTCGTTTTGCCGTTCGTGCCCGTAATGCCGATGATCTTCTTCGGTTTCGGCATGCGCCCGATAAAATCCGGGCACAGAATAATGGCCCAAGAGCCCGGCATGGACGTGCCCTTTCGCCCGATGAGCTTTAAAACCAGCGCCGTACCGCGGGCAAACATCAGCGCAAAATAAAAGCGTAAATTTCGTTTCATTTTCTTCATTCCTTAAATTTGAATTTTCCGTTTATCGATACGCATGATTATACTACTTTTAGACGTGAACTGCAAGATGAACTGCAAGATAACGCCGTTTTGAATTGTTTCGGCTCTGAAATTGCGAATATTTAGGAATTTTTCATAATCACGGATTGATTTTTCACAAAAAAGACTGTATGATAAAGAAAAGCAATCCATTAATTTAGGAGGAGTTCACCATGAAAACTTTACCCGTAGCGGTACAGGTTTATTCTGTCCGCGATGACGCTGAGCGCGATTTTAAGGGCACCATGCAGAAAATCAAGGACATGGGCTATGACGGCGTTGAGCTTGCAGGCCTTTATGGCATGAAGCCGGCGGAAGTCAAGGCGATTTTGGAAGAAGTGGGCCTCGTTCCGCTTTCCGCACACGTTCCGTTCCAGGAGCTCGAAGCCGACATCGAAGGCACGGTCGCACAGTACAAGGAGATCGGCATGCAGTACATTGCCATCCCGTATCTGATGGAAGAAGATCGTCCGGGCACCGAGAAGTTCCTCAAGAACATTGAGACCTTCAAGAAGATCGGCGAAGCCTGCAAGAAAGTCGGCATCACGCTGCTTTACCACAACCACGATTTCGAGTTTGTAAAGATGCCGAACGGTCAGTATGCACTCGATTATATCTATACCGAGATTCCCGCTGACCTGCTCCAGACCGAGCTTGATATCTGCTGGGTCAAGGTCGCCGGCGAAGAGCCGGTCGATTACATCAAGAAGTACGCCGGCCGCGCACCGGTCGTCCACCTCAAGGACTTCTACAAGGAAGGTAAGCCGGCCAACATGTACGAGCTCATCGGCATTGAGACCGAGAAGAAGAAAGAAACCGGCAAGTTCGAGTTCCGTCCGGTCGGCCACGGCATGCAGAACATTCCGCCGGTGCTCGATGCAGCACTGGAAGCCGGCTCCAAGTGGGTCGTTGTCGAGCAGGATCAGTCTTATGACACCCCCGCTCTCGAAGCCGTGAAGATGAGCCGCGATTACCTCAAGGGCCTCGGCTGGTAATTTTGCTTTAAGTAAGACATAAGAATACATATTTTCAAGGCGTACTTTCTCTCCGAAAGTGCGCCTTAATTATATTCGCCTGTCGGCGAATGCTATAGTCCTTCGGACAATAAAAAGAAAAAACGGCTCCCGGCGCATGAAAGCACCGTGGAGCCGCGTATGTATAAGCGAGATATTATGCGTCCTTCTTTTCCTCTTCGTCTTCCGGCGGAAGCACGGATGCGCAGTGCGGGCATTTCGTCGCGCCGATCTTCACGTCATCCATCAGGCAGTACGGGCAGGTTTTCGTGGTAGGAGCCGTTTGTTTTCCCCTCAAAATTTCCGATATTGCTGCGGTTTCCGACAGTTTTTTCTTGCAGAAGTATTGTTGAAAACCGTGAAATATGCTATACTGTTTTATACTTTTCCGAGATATACATAGGACGCTCGATGGTTTAAGGAGATGCACGCATGGCATATAAGATCTGGCTTTTTCTGTGGTACTTTGTGCTTGCTTCCTTCTGCGGCTGGGTCGCAGAGGTGGGGTACATCGGCATGGTATACCGAAAATTCAAAAACCCCGGCATGCTGAACGGCCCGTACTGCCCGCAGTACGGCCTGATGATTGCGCTGCCGTGGGCGGCATTGACGGCGCTGCATTGGCAGACGTCGTTTGTTGCCACGCTGTTTTTCTGCCTGATTTCAAGCTTTCTTGTGGAATTCACGTTCGCGTGGCTGCTGCGCAAAACAACGCACATCCGCCTGCGTGATTACTCCAAATTCAAGTGGAATATCAAGGGCTACGTTTCCGTGCCCGTCGCCACCGTGCGCGGCGTGTGCTTCTCGTTCATTGTGGTGTTCATTGTGCCGGTACTCACGTCACTTCTGCACTACGTCAACCGCACCGTCGGCTGGGTCATCCTCTATGCCGTCCTCGGCATCATGTTGCTCGACATCATCATCACGTCCATCACCGTGCAGCGCTTGAATCACCAGTTTAAACGCTTATCCGAACTCGGAGACCGCGTGCGCGAGGCGAGAAACGCCCTCGGCAATGCCGTCACCGGCGGCGCCATCGGCGCAGCGGAGGCCATCGATGACCTCGACCTGCAAAAGAAGCTTCAGGAAGCACAGAAGACCGCCGACGAAAACTACACGGCACTCCTCAACAAATCGAACTTCTTAAAGCGCCGCTTCATGAGCGCCTCGCCGGATATGACGAACGAGCAGTACGAAAAGGAATTAAAAGCGTACCGCATCACGACGGAAGAGCGCAAAAAGCGCTCCGCCGAACGCTGGAAGCGCAACCGCTATGAATATGAAGCTACATTCGAAAACCCGGAAGACCGCCCGTTTGCGTTCGGCATGAACTTCACAAAACTCTTCTGGATCTTCTTCATCGGCTGCCTTGCCGGTTTTGTGCTTGAAGAATGCTGGGCGTTCTTCATCGCGCACCAGATTGAGTTGCGTGTAGGCCTTGTGTACGGCCCATTCCAGCCCATTTACGGCGGCGGCGCAGCCATCATCACGCTGTGCCTGTATAAGCTCTACAAGCAGGACGACATCGTCATTTTTGTTGCCAGCGGCATCATCGGTGCGGCGTTCGAGTATCTGTGCAGTTGGGGACAGGAGATGCTGTTCGGCACCGTTTCGTGGGATTACAGCGGCACGCCGTTCAACATTGACGGCCGCACAAACTTGATGTTCGCGCTCATCTGGGGCACGCTCGGCCTTATCTGGATCAAAGAAATTTACCCCGCCATGTCGCGCATGATCGAAAAAATCCCGAAGCGCCCGGGCGCTATCCTCACCATTTTGCTCGTTGCGTTCATGCTGTTTGACGGGTTCATCTCCTGCGCCGCGCTGACCCGCGCCAACGAGCGCGCCGAGGGCATCCCCGCCACAAGCTCGTTCCAAATGTTCCTCGATAAGCACTTGGATGACAACTACCTCGCGCTCGTCTACCCGAACATGCAGAAGGTCAACGAAGACGGCACGAAAAGCGAACCGCTGAAAGACACGGTAAAGAACACATAAACGCAATCCGTCCATACTGCGGCAAAGAAATTTGAAACTGTTTCATCACGAATTAAAAGGAACCCACCGTATTGCTTTCACACATACGGTGGATTCCTTATTTTATCGTATTATTTTCGATTCAGCGTACGCTTTCTACAAACGTTCTGAACGCTTTTCTGCCCTCTGCCGTGCATTTGTAGACGCCTGCGTTCTCCAGCACCTTTACAAACACCTTTCCCACTTCCTGCTGCAAGATGTGCTCGGCATTCACTTCGTTCATTTCCGGGTGGTCGCGCTTCACCTGCGCTGCCCACTCCGCGTGCTTTGCGATGCTCTCCACGCTTGAAACATCGCCGTTTTTCAGCATCACGTCTTTCAGGGTCTTCAGCTCGTCTTTCAGTCTGGACGGCAAAACCGCGAGACCCATAACTTCAATGAGGCCGATGTTCTCTTTCTTGATGTGATGATATTCGTCGTGCGGGTGGTATACGCCGAGCGGATACTTTTCCGTCGTAATATTGTTGCGCAGCGCAAGGTCAAGCTCGTATACGCCGTCCACACAGCGCGCAATCGGCGTGATGGTGTTGTGCGGCTCGCCGTCCGTCTCCGCAAAAATGAACGCGTCCTCGTCCGTGTAGCTTCTCCACGCTTTCAATACGTGGTCGGCCGCGTCAATCAGGCGATCCGGGTTTTTATGGCGCAAACGCAAAACAGATACCGGCCAGTTCAATATGCCCGCTTCCACATCTTCAAAGCCGTGCAGCGTGCAGTGCTCCTCCATGTTCGCGCGCGCCATCGCGAACGTATAGTGGCCACCCTGGTAGTGGTCGTGTGTCAAAATGGAACCGCCAACGATGGGCAAATCGGCATTAGAACCGAGGAAATAGTGCGGAAACTGCTCCACAAAATCAAACAGCTTGCGGAACGTGCTCTTGTCAATCTGCATTGGCACATGCTCGCCGCAGAACACAATGCAGTGCTCATTGTAGTACACATACGGAGAATACTGCAAAAACCAATCCGCATGGTTCACCGTGATCGGGATTGCGCGGTGGTTCTGTCTTGCCGGGTGGTTCATGCGGCCCGCATAACCGATATTCTCCTTGCACAGCATACAGGCAGGATAACCAGAAGCCTTCATTTTCTTTGCCGCAGCAATAGCCTTCGGATCTTTTTCCGGCTTTGAAAGGTTGATGGTAATATCAATCGCACCGAAACGCGGGTCGTTATACACCCACTTTAAATCGCGCGCCACACGGTCGCGGCGGATATAATTGCAGTCGCCGCAAAGCTTATAGAACCAGTCCGTCGCCTTTTCCGGGGATTCCTTGTAAAGTGCACGAAACGTGCGGTTCACATCGGACGGGCGCGGTGTCAAAAGGCCCATCAGTTTCGTGTCAAATAAATCGCGGGACGTCGCACCGTCCTCGATGATGCCGCGCTTTACGGCTTCGTCGCAAAGACCGTCCAGCAAAAGTGCCAGGTTTTCGCTCTGCTCCGCTTCCTCATCCGCGTAATCCTCTTCACAAAGCGCCTCCAATAAACGGTTGCGCGTGTAAATCGTGTCTTCCGCTTCGATGAGCCCCGTGCGCACGCCGTATTCGACAAGCGCCTTGATTTTTCCGAAAAGCATACTTTTTACCCCCGTATAGCTAAAAATTCAGAAGGAGAGCGTAAAAATCAGCGCATCCTCTCTTGGTTCTGTATAAAAATTGCGGCGCACACCCGCTTCCGTAAAGCCGAGCGAACGGTACATCGCAATGGCCGGCAGGTTTGATGTCCGCACCTCCAGCGTGATGAAAACGCCGCCGTTTTCCCGCGCTTTTTCGATCAGCGCCGCCATGAGCGTTCTGCCCACATCGTGGCCGCGAAACTCCGGGAACACCGCAATATTATCCACATAGCTTTCGCCGAGCACCGTGTGCATGCCGCCGTAGCCGAGCACCTCATCTTGCTGCATCGCCACCAAAAAGCACGCGGCAGGATTATCAATCTCCTCCGTCAGGCTTTTTTCGCTCCACGGTTCCGAAAAGCAAAGCTTTTCAAGCTCCGCAAGGCGCGAAACGTGCTCCGCCGTCATCGAAACAATCTGCATAAACGCTCCTTAAAAACCGAGATGCTGCTCAAACGTCTGCAATTCCTCGCAGATCTTGTCGCGGCACTTGCGGTAGGTATTTAGGTCCCCGCCGTAGGGATCGTCAATGTAATGCGGCACGTAAATCTTCTCCGCCGGCACACCCGCCTGCATCAAAATGTACGCATGGGTTTTCGACATCGTGAAATAAACGTCCCACACATCGATTTCTTCCGGCGTAAAGCGGCGCGCAATGTGACCGCTAATGTCCACGCCGATCTCTTTGCAGACCAGCACCGCATTTTCACTGGGGTGCTGCCCGTCCAGCGCGGAAAGGCCGGCGCTTTGGCACATGATATTCTCAAAGCCGCGCTGCTCCATTTCGTGGCGGAAAATGCCCTCCGCCATTGGGCTTCTGCACGTGTTTCCGGTGCAGACAAACAAAATTTTCATCTTTATTATAAACCTCGAATACTTCTATAATCGGTCGTATTTCGTCTTCCAAAATGAAAACGCTCCCGAACGACCGCTACCTATCATAGCACAGTTCGGGAGAGAATTCTACTAAGTATTCTTTAATTTTCAATGAATGACAACAAAACAACAATAATAAACAACATTGTGCCGCACAAAGCTGCTGAAAGGCGCACCCGCCTACTTCTTCCTGTAAACCAGAAAGTCAAATTTAATCTCGGTCTCGAGCACATCGAGCGCGCGCAGACGCTCTCCGCCCTCTACGTCCGTCTTCCAGTAGTACGGCGTCATGGAGAACAGCGCTTCAATGCTCTCCTGCCCGTTCACCGTGATAAACTTTTGCACACACGCACGGCCGAGGTATTCAAACCCGTCGTAGGCCGTGTCGTGCTCTTCGTTCTCATACGGCTCTTTGTATAAAACCTCTTTCATGCCGTACAGATGTCGCGCACCCGGCACCGCAAGGATCATCACGCCGCCCGGCTTCAGTACCCTAAAAAACTCCTCCGGCACAATAGGCGCAAAAACGTCCGTCAGCACATCTGCACTGTTTTCCGCACACGGCAAGTGAAATAAACTCGCCACCGCGAAATCGATGCCCTTATATTTGCCCGCAGCCGCTTTCACCGCGAATTTCGAGATGTCCACGCCGGAAACCGAACCGTTTTTCGCTTTGGCTTTTTCATATAAAGCCGAAGTGTAAAAGCCCTCGCCGCAGCCTGCGTCCAAAACAACGCCGTTCTCGGGCAGATATTTGTCCGTCAGCTCCGCCAGTTTGTCACGGAACGCATCGTAGTAGCCGCCGCTCAAAAACACGCGGCGCGCGTCCACCATCTGCTTTGTGTCGCCGGGAATCTTCGCGTGCATCTGCTTTACGGGCAGAAGATGCACATACCCCTGGCGCGCAATATCATAGGAATGTCCGTTTGCGCAGCGCAGCGCGCGGTCTTCTCTTTCCAACGCGCTGCCGCATGCGGGACAGCAAAATATCATCATAAACCCTTAGCCCTTCGCCTGATACCAGCTCTTACCGCTTCCGGCCTCTGCCAGCATCGGCACGCTCAGCTGCACCGCGTTTGCCATTTCTTCTTCCAGAATTTTCTTCACCGTGTCGCTTTCCGCTTCCGGGCACTCCACAATGAGTTCGTCATGCACTTGCAAAATCAGCTTTGCATCGAGCTTTTCGGCTTTCAAACGGTTGCGCACGTGCACCATCGCAATCTTGATGATGTCCGCCGCCGTGCCCTGAATCGGCATGTTGCGCGCCACACGTTCACCGAACGCACGCATGTTGAAATTGGAGCTTGCAAGCTCCGGCAGATAGCGTCTGCGGCCGAACAGCGTCTCCACATAGCCGTTTTTCTTCGCTTCCTCCACCACGCGTTCCATATAGTCTGCAACGCCCTTATAATTGCGCAGGTAATCGTGAATGTAGTCCTCGGCCTCGCGGCGGGAAACACCGATATCCTTTGAAAGCGAGAACGCGCCGATGCCGTACACAATGCCGAAATTGACCGCTTTCGCACGGCTGCGCATCTGCGGGGTCACAAGGTCTTCGGGCATATCGAACACACGCGCCGCCGTCATAGTGTGGATATCGCGCCCAAGTCGGAAATCCTCCTGCATCTGCGTGTCGTTTGCCACGTGCGCCAATACGCGCAGTTCAATCTGCGAATAGTCGGCGTCCACAAGCACATTTCCCTCTTTTGCGATGAAGAACCGGCGGAATTCACGCCCAAGCGGCGTGCGCACCGGGATGTTCTGCAAATTCGGCTCAGTCGAGGAAATACGCCCCGTGCGCGTTTCAGTCTGGTTGAAGCTCGAGTGAATGCGCCCGTCCGCCGTGATGGCTTTCAGCAAGCCCTCGCAGTACGTGGAACGCAGCTTCGTCAGCGTGCGGTAGCGCAAAACCTTATCGACCGCCGGGTGCACACCGCGCAGACCCTCCAGCACATCTGCGTTTGTGGAGTATCCCTTTTTCGTCTTTTTGCCGTGCGGCAGTCCGAGCTTTACGAACAGCGCTTCGCCCAGCTGCACCGGGGAGTTGATGTTGAATTCGTACCCCACGTCTTCATAAATTTCTTTCTGCAATGCGTCCACCTGCTCAGAAAGCACCTCGCCGTAGGTTTTTATGGCCTCGCGGTCAACAAGGAAGCCGCTTTCCTCCATCTCGCCCAAAACCAAAGCAAGCGGAATTTCAATGTTCTCCAATAATTCGTGCTGGCCGTTTTCGTCGATGCCCTTTTGCAGCGCCGCACAAACAGCGGGCAGCACAGCCGCCGCCTGCACGTTCGCGTCCTCATATGCGGGCACGGCAATGCCGTATTCCGCCGCCAAACGCAGCACACCGTAATCGGAGCCCGAGGGGTTCAAAAGATACGCCGCAAGCTCCGTGTCCATCACAGCGTTTTCAAGGGAAGTCCTCAAATGCAGCGCCGTGCGGTGCAGCTTTTTCAACGCAAACGTGTACTTTTTCGTCACCTTACTGCCGAGGAACGCCTTCAAAAACGCGTCGTCCGCATCCACGACCGCAATCGCCGGCTTGCCCGCGTCGAACTTACCGTTAAACACAAGCTGCTTTAATTCGTCGTTTTCAAACACCGGCACAAAGTACGCCGCCCCCTCGTCCTCACACTGGCCGAGCACCGCTGCGCCGTCTTTATAATTCTTCACGGGCAACAAAGCCGCTTCTTCGGCCTGTGTGCTGTTCGCCGTCGGCGCCGCGCCGGGAGTCAGGTGCAGGCGTTCCATCAGCTTAAAGAGCTCCAAACGCGTCATGATCTGCGCCGCGGCTGCGGGGTCGCCCTCGCCGGGAATATAATGCGCAAGCTCCGTATCGATCGGCGCATTGCGGCGGATGGTGCCGAGGTCGTAGCTCAAAAATGCGTTGTCTTTGGAATTGATCAGCTTCGTTCTCATGCCGGGCTTGATGTCCAGCTCATCTAAATTGTCGTAAATATACTGCAAAGAGCCGAACTTGCGGATCAACTCGCCCGCACCCTTTTCGCCGATGCCCGCAACGCCCGGAATATTATCCGAGGTATCGCCCTGAATGGCCTTGATGTCGATGAGCTGCTTCGGTTCCACGCCGTACGTCTCTTTGATATACGCCTCATCACACAGCGTCACGGCAGACTGACCGAATTTCGTCGTTGCAAGGCGCACCGTCGTTTTCGGCGAGACAAGCTGCAGGCTGTCCCGGTCGCCGGTCGCAATCATGCACGTATTGTCCGTGTTTTCGCACGTTTCCGCAAACGTGCCGAGAATATCGTCTGCTTCCCAGCCCTCGCACGTCACGATTTTATAGCCGAGGTCGCCGAGCAGCTCCTTTAAGACCGGCATCTGCGCCGCAAGCTCCGGCGGCATGCCCTTGCGCTGCGCCTTATAACCCGCATAGGCCTTGTGGCGGAATGTCGGCGCTTTCATATCGAATGCGATGGCCACCGCGTCCGGCTCCGTTTCGTCCTTCACTTTTTCCAGAATATTCAAAAATCCGACAATACCGTTTGTAAACTCGCCGCTTTTCGTTGTCAGCAGCTTAATGCCGTAAAACGCGCGGTTTAAAATGCTGTTGCCGTCCAGTACCAAAAGCTTCACGCTGATCTTCCTTTCCGTTACGGGTCAAAAGACACGTCTTTGTTTTCTATATACACTTTCTCGAGCAATTTATCGAGGTCGCTGAGCGTTTCCAGCTCGCCCGCCATGCGCCGGAATTCCGCCGCACCGCGCAGACCGTGCATGTACCACGCCACATGCTTTCTCGCTTCGCGCATGCCGCGCCCCTCTCCCTTTGCGGCGCACAGCGCATCCATATGCTTTTTAATGACCACAATGCGCTCCGCAAGCGTCGGCGGCGGCATAATGCGCAGACCGCTGCTGAAATAGCCGTTGATCTCCCTGAAGATCCATGGATTGCCGAGCGCCCCGCGTCCGATCATCACCATGTCGCACCCGGTCTCGTTCATCATGCGCACGGCGTCCTGCACGCATTTTACGTCGCCGTTGCCGATGACGGGCACCTTTACAGCTTCCTTCACCTGACGGATAATATCCCAGTCCGCCGGCGGCTCATACATCTGTGTGCGCGTTCTGCCGTGCACGCAAATGGCGTCCACGCCCGCATCTTCGCAATATTTTGCGACCTCCACCGCGTTCACGCTGTTTTCGTCCCAGCCCTTACGAATTTTCACCGTCACGGGCAGGTCGACCGCATTTTTCACGGCACGGACAATGTCCCCACACAGCGGCGGCTTTTTCATTAGGGCGCTTCCGCAGTTATTGCCCGCAATTTTCGGAACAGGGCAACCCATATTGATATCAATAACATCCGGCCCGGCCGCTGCGGCGCGCTTTGCGGCAGATGCAAAGATGAGCGGGTCGTCGCCGAACATCTGGATCGCGACGGGGTGTTCCTTTTCGCCGAGCGTGATAAGCTCCTGCGTTTTTTTATAGTTATACTGCAGCGCTCTCGTCGAGACCATTTCCGTCACGCAGTACGCTGCGCCAAACGAGCAGCAAAGCTCGCGGAACGGCCGATCGGTCGCGCCCGCCATCGGAGCCAGCGCCGCCACACCGTTCAAAGTCAGATTTCCGATTTTCATTTTTATATCCTTCTGATTTTTCTGTATTTTTAATTTTACTTATATTATAATACCGAACTGCCCCGCACATTTCAATAAAAATTCCTTAAAAATTAGAATTTGCCTTTAATCTACCCTTTATTTGTGTTATACTGGGCTTAAATATAGATGCGGGGAATCTCTCTTTTAAAAAGGCGTTACACGCCTTTCGGGAGACCCCCTAATTGGGTCTCCCGCGCAAAAACAGTCCACCGGACTGTTTGATAGCAATGCGAAGCATTGGTTTCTCCCAGTCCTGATTTTTGGGAGGCAAAAAGTTTTCGTCGTCTGCGGACGACGACTCTGGGCTTCACCCCGAGACCCCACGACCGAACCGCAGGTTCGGTTTGACCTTCATTTGAAAAAAGGTCGATCAAAAACTTTTAACCACGCTTACAAGAAACCTCATTCTAAATTCACATACAGGAGGACATTCACTTGGATACCTCAAAATCTTATGTGCGCGATGGTCGCATCCAGCAAAAGCCGCGCGGCAATTATTTCCTCTTCTCCTTCCTTTTCGGCCTCGCTCTGGCCTTTGTCATCTTTGTGCCGTTCATGATCGTAGACGGCGGCCGCTTTCTGTTCTACGGCGATTTCAATGTGCAGCAGGTGCCGTTCTACCGCATCGCGCACGATGCCATTCGTTCCGGCAACATCGGCTGGAATCATTTAACAGACCTCGGCGTCAATTTCATCGGTTCCTATTCGTTCTACCTGCTCGGCAGCCCGTTCTTCTGGCTCACCATTCCGTTCCCGGGCGAGTGGCTGCAATACCTCATGGGCCCGCTGTTCATCTTAAAGTTCGGCTGTGCCTCCCTCTCTGGCTATATTTATCTGCACCGCTATGCAAAGAACCCCAACACGGCGCTCTTAGCGTCTCTCTTATACGCGTTCTCGGGATACTCCATCTACAACATCTTTTTCAATCATTTTCACGAAGCCATCATCGTGTTCCCTTTGCTCTTAGCCGCGCTCGATGAATACATGTACACAAAGCGCCGCGGCATTTTTGCGCTCATGGTCGCCGCCGCGTGCATCGTGAATTATTATTTCTTCGTCGGCATGGTGACATTCACGGTTATCTACTTCTTTGTGCGTCTGCTCTCCGGCAGCTGGCACATCACGGTCAAAGATTTCCTTCTGCTCGCGCTCGAAGCCGTGCTCGGCCTCGGCATCGCGTGCATTCTGCTTGTGCCAAGCGTTCTGTGCATCATTCAAAACTACCGCGTTTCCAATCCCATCAGCGGCTGGAGCGCCCTGCTTTATGACCGCAACCAGCGCTACATTCACATTTTGCAGTGCCTCTTCTTCCCGCCGGATCTTCCCGCACGCCCGAACTTCACCCCGGATTCCGAATCCAAATGGGCGTCCCTCGGCGCATGGCTGCCCATGTTCAGCATGGCCGGCGTCATCGGCTGGATGCAGCTGAAGCGCCGCCACTGGCTGAAAAAGATGCTCTGCGTTCTGCTCTTCATGGCGTTTATTCCCGGCCTCAACGCTTTGTTCCAACTCATGAATGCGTCGTATTACGCACGCTGGTTCTATATGCTCACGCTCATGATGGCCGCCGCCACTATGATGGCGCTCGAAAACCCGCGTGTTGATTGGCGCCGCTCCTTAAAGTGGACAACGCTCATCACGCTCGCCATGACGCTCGTCATCGGCCTCATGCCCACGCTCACCAAAACGGACGGCGAGATTACCGATGTCACATTCGGCCTCGAAAAATACCCCACGCGCTTCTGGACATACGCCGCCATTGCGCTCCTCTCACTTGCACTCGTCGGCTTTGTTCTTGCATTTTATAACCGCGGCTCCCGCCCGTTCTACCGCGCCGCATCCGTCTGCCTCAGCATCACCATCGTGCTGTATTCTGTTTTCTTCATCGCGCTCGGCAAAACACAGTCGGATTACACCTATGACCACATCATCCCCTACGCCTTAAACGGCGGCGCGGATGTCGCCATAGACGATCTGCGCGACGACAACGTCCGTACGGATTTCTACGAAAGCCTCGATAACTCCGCCATGTTCTGGGAAGTACAGTCCATTCAGGCGTTCCACAGCATCGTCCCCGGCTCGCTCATGGAGTTCTACGATTCCATCGGCGTGCAGCGCGATGTCGCTTCCCGCCCGGATACCACTCACTACGGCCTGCGCGGACTGACAAGCGTCAAGTATCTTTTTGACGACGATCACGATACCGAGTATTTCGCCGGCGAAGACTACGCCGACCCCGCCATGCCGGGCTGGATGTACTACGGCAACACAAACGGCTTTGACATTTGGGAAAACGAACATTACATTCCCATGGGCTTCACCTACGACAGCTATGTCACCGAAAAAGACTACGAAAACACAAGCGAAAGCTACCGCGAGCTTTTGATGCTCAAGGGCATCGTCCTCACCGATAAGCAGGTTTCAAAATGGGGCGATATGCTTTCTCCGCTCGATACAAGCGAACTCTCCTACACCAAGGAAGCCTACAAAACAGATTGCGAAAACCGCGCAAAGCTCACCTGCGATACCTTTGAATACACAAATACCGGCTTTAACGCCACCATTACAGCAAGCCGCGACGTGCCCGTGTTCTTCAGCATCCCGTACGAAGACGGCTGGTCGGCCTACGTCAACGGCGAAAAGGTCGATATCGAAAAGGTGAACGTCGGCTTCATGGCCATCCGCGTCAACGCCGGCACCAATGTCAAGATCGAGTTCAAATACCGCACGCCCGGCCTGTTCCTCGGCGTAGCAATCACCGTCGTGTGCGTGCTTCTGCTCGCACTGTATATGGTACTCATGCGCACGATCTTCAAAGAAGTCCCCGTGCCGCTCGCCCGCCACAATATGGTGCTGCGCCCGCTCTCCCACTATGCAAAAAAGCACGGCGCGCATTTTGAAAACAGCGGACTTATTCACGTAAAACCGCGCAGTCAAACCGACCGCGCTTTGGAAAAGAAAGAAGGTTTTGATAATGACGACTGAACGTAATATTCCGGTCTTGTATCTCGTCATTCCTTGCTACAACGAGGAAGCCGTACTGCCGGAGACCACCAAGCGTCTGACCGAAAAAATGCACACCATGATCCGCGCCGAGCAGGTCGATCCCGAAAGCCGCATTCTCTATGTCGATGACGGCAGCAAGGATAAAACCTGGGCGATTATCTCCGAATACGCCGAAGCTATTCCCTATGTGGACGGCGTAAAGCTCGCGCACAACCGCGGCCACCAAAACGCTCTGCTCGCCGGCCTCATGACCGCCATGCCGCTGTGCGACTGCGCCATCAGCATGGATGCCGATCTGCAGGATGACATCAACGTCATCGACCGCTTCGTCGAAAAATATATGGAGGGCTGCGACGTCGTCTACGGCGTGCGCAACAAGCGCGAGACCGATACGTTCTTCAAGCGCACCACCGCAGAAGGCTTTTATAAATTCATGAAGATTCTCGGCGTAGACGTCGTCTTCAATCATGCCGATTACCGTCTGATGAGCCGTCGCGCGCTCGAGGGCCTTTCCGAGTATAAGGAAGTCAACCTGTTTCTGCGCGGTATCGTGCCGCTCATCGGCTTTAAAAGCGACTATGTCTATTATGACCGCGCCGAGCGTTTCGCGGGCGAATCCAAATACCCCTTAAAAAAGATGATCTCCTTCGCGCTCGACGGCATCACGTCGTTCAGTGTAAAGCCCTTAAAGCTCATCTCCAACCTCGGCATTCTCATCTCCGTTCTCAGCATCTTCGGCCTCCTGTACGCGCTCATCTCGCACCTGTGCGGCGTCACCGTCGCGGGCTGGACAGCCATCGTCGCGTCCATCTGGCTGCTCGGCGGTCTGCAAATGCTCTGCCTCGGCGTCGTCGGCGGCTACATCGGCAAAATTTACAGCGAAGTCAAGCAGCGCCCCCGCTTTCTCATCGAAACCCACCTCAAAGCCGAACCGGAAGAAAAGGTCTTGGACGAACACTGATACGCTAACCAAACCGGATCCCGAATTGTCTCAGCAGTTCGGGATTTCTTTTCCCGCTGCTCACGGCATGTTGAGTTTAAGAGGTACATTTTATGAAAAAATTCGCTTTCGGAGCTTCCAAATTTTTCCTCGGCTCCGTTTTCGGCTGCGTTTTTGTATTGCTCCTGTTTTTTACGCAATGTACATACGCCAAAAAGCAGACATTTCTGCTCTCAAACATCGCTCTGCTTCTGTTCGGCATCCCCCTTTTTGTGCTGTTTCTGTCCCTTGACCGCCTGCAACAGGTCAAGCTTTCGTGGCATCGTCCGACCGTATCGTCCGATGTGCTCATATACTGTCTGTGTCTGCTTTTATTTTCCGCACAGCTCTATATTTCCTATAACATTTATTTCGAAACCGGTTGGGACGCGGGCCTCCTTACAGAAAACGCCCGCAATCTGATGCACAAGCAGTCGGTCGATATCCGCTATTTTTCCAACTATCCCAATAATCTGCTGTACTTTTTCTTCGAGCTGTTCGTCTTCAAGCTGAATAAATATTTCAGCATTTTCTCCGATACACAGCAGGCTTTGTGCGTCATCACCGTCAACTGCGCACTCAATACGCTTTCCTGTCTGCTCGTTTATAAAACCGCCGCGCAGCTCACACGAAAGCTATACGCTTTTTTCGGCTTTTTTCTCGCGGTACTCAGCTTTGGGCTTTCCCCGTGGAACGTCATCTGCTACACAGACGCTTTAGGGCTGATTTTCCCTATCCTTACACTCTATGTATTCATCCGTCCGGCAAAATACAAATGGCTCTCCTATGTGCTTTCCGCCATCATCGGCACACTCGGGTATTTTATCAAGCCGCAGTGTTTTATTTTGCTTATCGCCGTTTTTTTGATTGAAGGTATTTACGCACTGTCCGAAAAGCACCTGTTAAAACCGCTTCTGCTCTCACTTTTGACAGTCGCCATCACCTTTTTCGCCGTTAAAGCCGGTACAGATTTTCTGTGTTCCCACTATCACATTCAGCTCGATAACGAGCAAAGCTTCGGCATTGCACATTTCTGGATGATGGGTCTTAACCCGGAAAAAAAAGGTGTCTATTCCGCCGAAGACGTTCGCTATTCCCGTTCTTTTGTCACCGCTTCCGAGCGCACGCAGGCAAATATCGCCGTCGGCAAACAGCGTTTACAGGAAATGGGCTTTTTCGGCACGCTCAAACAGCTCGCGCAAAAAATGCTCACGCTCTATAATGACGGCACATTCGCATGGGGAAAAGAGGGACATTTCCTTCAAACCGTTTTTGATCCGCCCAATACAAAAGCCGCGCCCTTCCTCCGCAGCATCTACTACCCCGACGGCAGCCGCTACTTGTATTTCGCAACCTTCGAGCAATTCATTTGGCTCATGATCTTGCTGCTTGGCGCCGCCGGTCTGTTCAGCAGCTTCAGTCATAAGCACGCAAAAACCTTAAATATCCTGTGGCTCACTTGGATCGGTCTCACCGTCTTTGAGCTCCTGTTTGAAGTACGCGCCCGTTATTTATACACCAACGTTCCGCTTTTCTGCGTGCTTGCAGCCGTCGGCATCGAAAATATCCGCCGCCTGTTCTGCCGCATCACCGAAAAGCTCTCTGCGCGTCTTCCCGCAAAAAAATCCGTATAACCCCATAACGCACAAGACCCCCGCTCCCGGAAATCTCCGAAAGCGGGGGTCTCTATGTTTATTCGGTTACCTTAGGCAAAAAACGATTACATCAAGCTTCTGTACAGCTCGGCAATCTCCTCAACGGAGGTGTCGCGCGGGTTGCCCGGGCAGCAAGCGTCTGCAAATGCGCTTTCTGCGAGGAACTGTACGTCCTCTTCCTTCAGGATGCCCTTCAGGTTTTCCGGAATACCCACATCTTCACTCAGCTTCTTCACAGCCGCAATCGTTGCATCGGCAGCCTCTTCGGCGGTCATCGCGTCAATGCCCTCAACGCCCATGGCCTTGCCTACTGCGCGATAACGCTCGCCTGCAACGGACTTGTTGTACTCAAGGCCGGTCGGCAGAATGATGGCGCAAGCCACGCCGTGCGGGGTGTCATACAGAGCGGAGAGACCGTGTGCCATGGAGTGTACGATGCCGAGGCCGACATTCGAGAAGCCCATGCCTGCAATGTACTGACCGAGTGCCATGCCCTCTCTGCCGGCTTCGGTGTTCTGCACCGCGCCGCGCAGGTTCTCGGAAATCAGGCGAATGGCTTCAAGGTGGAACATATCGGAAATGGTGCAGGCGCCCTTCGTGATGTAGCCCTCAATGGCGTGGGTCAAAGCGTCCATACCGGTCGCAGCGGTCAGACCCTTCGGCATGGAGGACATCATATCCGGGTCAACAACCGCGATCTCCGGGATGTCGTTCGTGTCTACGCAGACGAACTTTCTCTTCTTTTCCACGTCGGTGATAACGTAGTTGATTGTCACTTCCGCAGCGGTACCGGCAGTGGTCGGCACAGCAATGGTGAACACCGCGTGCTTCTTCGTCGGCGCAACGCCCTCCAGAGAGCGAACGTCTGCGAACTCCGGGTTCTCAATGATGATGCCGATGGCCTTTGCGGTATCCATGGAGGAGCCGCCGCCAATGGTCACGATGCAGTCTGCGCCGGAAACCTTGAAGGCCTCAACGCCGTGCTGTACGTTCTCAATCGTCGGGTTCGGCTTGATCTCGCTGTAAACGGAATACGGGAAGCCGACCTTGTCCAGAAGATCCGTCACCTTCTGCGTAACGCCGAACTTCAAAAGGTCCGGGTCCGAGCAAACAAAAGCTTTTTTGTAGCCGCGCGCCTGAAGCTCCTCCGGAATCTTCTCAATCGCGCCCTTGCCGTGATAAGAAATTGTGTTCAATACGATTCTGCTGACCATAAAAAACATCTCCTAATCCCCAATACGGGAAATTTTTAACTAAGTTAATTATACACCTGTCCGCACAGATTGTTTGTAACGAAATTGTAAATATCAGTTCAAAAATTCTTCGTTCAGTTCCACGCCGAATTCCTTCGCAATGGCTCTCAAATTGTCGTCTGTAATGGTCTGGCGAATTTTACCGCCGCCCGCCGTAATAGCAAGCATATAAATTTGCGCCGCCTTCTCGATCGTGTGCATGAGGCCAAACGTAATATCGTAATCCGGTCCGGAAACGAACAAGCCGTGGTGCGCCCAAACGGCCGCGTCATATTTTTTCATCAGCTCGCTCGTCGCCATCGCAATGTCTGCGCCGCCCGGCACCATCCACGGCACCACACCCACGCCGCCGGGGAACACCACCGGGCACTCCGTGGCGCTCTGCCATAAAGCACGCGTAAAGTCGCGCGCCGTCAGCGGCATGATGTACGTCATCGCAATGAGATTCGGCGTGTGCGCGTGGTAAATGACACGGTAAGCGCCGTTCGTCGCCGCCTTGCGCACACTGTGGTTCATAAAGTGGCTCGGGAATTCGCTCGTCGGGCGCGCGCCGTTCTCAAGGCCCCACACAATGCGCCAGCTGTCGCCCGCATCGTTGATCTCTACAATACCGATGTTGTGCTCCGGGTCATCCTGCACATTGCGCAAAAACTTGCCGCTGCCCGTCGTGATGAAATATTCGCCCTTTAAGTTATCTGCCTGCACGCCCATGCTGTTCCACTCGCGCGGCGCGGTGAAAAACGGGCGGCATTGCTCCACTTCCTCCGGCTTCATGCGGTAGGTCAGGTTGCCGCCGTTGCGCTCGTGCCAGCCCTGCTCCCAGCCATCCGTGCACATGCGGATAAAACCGCGTACTGCGGGAATTTCCGTCATCATTTTTATATACCTCCTCAGCGCTTTAAAAGCACTTCGTTTTCGTATTTTTTAATTTCAGAAAGCCACGCCATGTCGTCTGCGGGGACATTCTGCTCCTTGCAGTATTCCGCCCAAACATCGCCGAACGGCATCGTTTTCAACTCCTCCGCGCGGATCATCAAAGACGTGAAATCCTGCTCGTTCTGCAGCTTCGTCAGCTCCTCCGTCGGCTGCAACAGCGCGAACAACAGCGCCTTCTGTACATTGCGGAAGCCCGTCACCCACGCGCCGATACGGTTGATGGACGCGTCAAAGTAATCGAGCGCAATCTTAACACGACCCGAAAGCCCGCCGCAGCGCACAATCTCTTTCGCAATTTCCTTTGTCTCGTCGTCAAACAGCACCACGTGGTCGCTGTCCCAGCGCACACCGCGCGTGATGTGCAGCGCAATCTCCGGGAAGAACGTCAGCATCGCCGGAATTTTATCGGATACGACCTCCGTCGGGTGGTAGTGGCCGTTATCGAGCAGCGGGATGCACTTATCTTTATTCATCGCCGCATAGCTCAGCGCAAATTCCGCACTGCCCACCGTGTACGCCTCCACCCCGATACCGAACACCTTCGATTCCACACACGGCTTCACAAGGTTAAAATCGAACGGCTCAGAGAGAATCTCGTCGAGAGACTCTTTATACAGCATGCGCGGCGTCATGCGGTCGGCGGGAATATCTTTCAGTCCGTCGCCCGTCCAGATGTTCATGATGCACGGCTGACCGAGCTCCTCCGCCAGATATTGCGAAATGCGGATACACGCCTTGCCGTGCTCCACCCAGAATTTGCGCGTCTCCGGGTTCGGGCTCGAGAGCGTCAGCGGGTCGCACTTCGGGTGCGAAAAATACGTCGGGTTAAAATCGCAGCCGAGCCCGCGCTCCTTACAGAACTTCACCCACGGCGCAAAGTGCTTCGGCTCCAGCTTATCTCTGTCCACCCAACCGCCGTTTTCTTCGGTGAAGATCGCGTAGCTCGCGTGTAAATTCAGCTTCTTCGTGCCGGGGCAAAGGCGCAGCACCTCGTCGATGTCCGCCATCAGTTCCTCCGGCGTGCGCGCACGGCCGGGGTAGTTGCCCGTCGTCTGAATACCGCCCGTCAGCGGAGCATTCGGGTCGCCGTCAAAGCCGCGCACATCGTCGCCCTGCCAGCAGTGCAGAGAGACCGGCACGCTTTTCAGCGTGTTGATGGCAGCGTCGGCGTCCACACCGCGCTCGGCATAGCGCTTTTTTGCCGCCTCATACTGTGTCATATCGTTCATCCTTTCCTAAGCGTGTTGATTTTTGTTAAAATGCGGTCTGCCGTCTCGTCTTTTGAGAGCATCGGCAACTCCTCCGTTTCGTCTTTTGTCAGCAGCGTCACCACGTTCGTATCGCCCGCAAAGCCCGCACCCTTCGTGCGCAGGCTGTTCGCCGCGATCATGTCGAGGTTCTTGCGCTCGAGCTTTCCACGCGCGTTTTCAATGAGATTCTCGGTCTCCATCGCAAAGCCGCAGAGGAACTGCCCCGCGGGCTTGTGCGCGCCGAGGTACGCCAGAATATCCTGCGTGCGCTCAAGCTCAATGCTCATGCCGCCGTCATGCTTTTTGATCTTCTCCTCGGCGACCGTTTTCGGGCGGTAATCCGCCACCGCCGCCGCTTTGATGATGACGTCCATCTTCGGCGCACGGCTCGTCACCGCGTTGAACATGTCTTCCGCAGATTCCGCTTTCACCACCGTCACAAACGGAGGCGGTTCCACGGTCATGTTTGCGCAGACGAGCGTCACGTCCGCACCGCGCATCGCCGCACGGCGTGCAAGCGCGCAGCCCATTTTACCTGTCGAGTGGTTCGTGATGAACCGCACGGGGTCGATCTTCTCCGCCGTTGCGCCCGCCGTCACGAGGATTTTCTGCCCCGCAAGGTCTTTCTCCGCACCGATCGTCTGCATGATCCAGTCAAACAGCGTTTTTTCGGAAGGCATCTTGCCCGCGCCTATATCACCGCAAGCCAAATACCCGCTGTCCGGCTCGATCACCGTGTACCCGAAGCGTCTCAGTTTTGCAAGATTATCCTGCACAATGGGGTTCAAGAACATATTCGTGTTCATCGCAGGCGAAATCAAAATCGGGCAGCGGCACGCCATCACGGTCGTCGTCAGCATGTCGTCCGCAATGCCGTTCGCAATTTTGCCGATGACATTCGCGCTCGCGGGGGCGATGAGCACAATGTCCGCGCGCTTTGCCAGCGCAACGTGCTCCACGCTGTACTGGAAATTGCGGTCGAACGTATCGATGAGGCACTTGTTGCCCGTCAAAGTCTCAAATGTAATGGGGTTGATAAAATTCGTGGCGTTCTGCGTCATCAGCACCGTAATATCCGCGTGCTGCTTTTTCAGCATACTCGCAAGCCCCGCAATTTTGTACGCCGCAATACTGCCCGTCACGCCCAGTAAAACCGTTTTACCTTTCAGCATTTTATCGTCCTTTCCGTTTTGTTTTTACTCTATTATAATACACTTTTCAGGGTTCGTAAATTTTAATTTCAAAGCTGTCCCGTATCACGTTGCGCGCCTGCTGTACGCTCGCAAGCTCGCCGTCCGCGATCATCTGCACGATGAGATTACCGATGGCCGTGCCCTCTGTCGGGCCCGCATATACAGGTAATTTGCAAGCTTTCGCCGTGAGTTTATTCAAATATTCGTCCCGGCTGCCGCCGCCGACGATATTTAAACTCGTATATACTTTGCCCGTCAGCTTTTCAAGTGCCTTTATCGTCTCGGCGTAGCTTTCCGCCAGACTGTGGTATACACAGGAGAGCATCTCCGGCACTGTCGGTTCTTTGAAGCCCTGTTTCATAAGCTCGTTTTTCACCGCTTCGCACATGCTTTTCGGCGCCAAAAAGCACTCTGCGTTCACGTCCACACGGCCCTTATAATCCGCCGCGCTCTGCGCAAGCTCCGTCAACTTATCAAAGCTGTTCTCTTCGCCGAGCTCCTGCCGCATGTTCTGCAGCATCCAAAGGCCCATGATGTTTTTCAAATACCGATAGCGGTACTCATACCCGCCCTCGTTCGTAAAATTCTGCGCACGGCTCTCGTCGTTCGTCACCGGCGCTTTCAGCTCCACGCCAATGAGGCTCCACGTGCCGCTCGAAAGGAACACCGCATTCTCATCCTTCGCCGGCACCGCCAAAAACGCAGAAGCCGTGTCGTGCGAAGCCGCAAGCCGCACCGTCAAATCAAAACCGACCTTCTCCTTCACGCGCTCTGTCAGCCCGCCGAGCGCTTCACCCGGCTTGTGCAGCTCGCCGAAGATTTTCTCCGGCAAACCCACCCGCGCTATGATCTCCTTGTCCCATGTCTTATGTTCTGCCGAGACCATCGCCGTCGTGCTCGCATTTGTGTATTCGTTCACGGCCACGCCCGAAAGCCTGTATGCCAGATAATCCGGGATCATCAAAAGCTTTTCGGCCTTTTCAAATACATCCGGCATTTCTTTTTTCTGCGCCGCCAGCTGATACACCGTGTTGAACTTCTGCATCTGAATGCCCGTTCTTCCGTACAGCCACGCAAACGGCACCGTTTTTTCCAGCTCGTCCGGCACCGTCTCCGTGCGGCTGTCGCGGTACGCCACCGCCGGGCAGATGCGTTCTCCGTTTTTACCGAGCAAAACATAATCCACTGCCCACGTGTCCACCGCCACGCTCTCGGGCGCGGTCTCACACGCCGCAATGCCGTTGATCACTTCGCTTTCAAGGCGGTCAATGTCCCAGCACAAATGGCCGTTTTGGTCTTCCGCCCCGTTTTTAAAACGGTAGATTTCTTTCAGCTTCAGTTTTTCGTCCTCGAGCCACCCCAAAATGTGCCGCCCGCTTGAAGCCCCAATGTCCACCGCCAAATACGTTTTCATATAAGCCCTCCGTTTTTTCGTTTACAGCAATAGTATAGCAGGAACCGTGTCCAAAAATAAGGACGTTGTTTTCACTTAAAACTATCTTTATTTTAACTTTTCTGCCGCACAAAATTTTCTCCCGCCAAACTGCACAAATCCGCGCTTCACTTTTCGGCACACAGCAAAAGAATTCCGCCGAAATAGGTTGACAATCCAAGGCTTTCAAGCTAAAATGAACACATAAATTGTACATACAACTTCTGAGGAGAGATCAGGTCTATGGCAAAACAGGCAAAACTCACCATTGAAAAGGATTTCCAAATTTCTAAAATCGATAAGCGCATCTACGGCTCATTCATCGAGCACCTCGGCCGTGCAGTATACGGCGGCATCTGGCAGCCGGGCCACCCCACTGCCGATGAAGACGGCTTCCGCCGCGACGTACTCGACCTCGTGCGCGAGCTGCAAGTGCCGATCGTCCGTTACCCCGGCGGCAACTTCGTCTCCAATTTCTACTGGGAAGACAGCGTAGGCCCCGTAGAAGACCGCCCGAAGCGTCTTGAGCTTGCATGGCGCAGCACAGAGCCGAACTATATCGGCATCAACGAGTTCGCAAAGTGGGCGAAAAAAGCCGACACGCAGATCATGCAGGCCGTCAACCTCGGCACACGCGGCATTGAAGCAGCGTGCAACCTGCTCGAATACTGCAACCACCCGTCCGGCACCAAATACAGCGACCTGCGCGTCAAGCACGGTGTCAAAGACCCGCACAACATCAAGGTCTGGTGCCTCGGCAACGAAATGGACGGCCCGTGGCAAACCGGCCACAAGACCGCCGACGAATACGGCCACCTTGCCGATGAGACCGCCAAAGCCATGAAGCAGATCGATCCATCCATCGAGCTCGTGCTCTGCGGCAGCTCCAATACGGGCATGCCCACATTCCCGGAGTGGGAAAACACCGCGCTTTCCTGGGCGTATGACAGTGTCGATTACATCTCTCTGCACCAGTACTACGGAAACCGCTTCAACGATACCGCAAACTTCCTCGCCCAGAGCGACGACATGGATCACTTCATCCGTACCGTCATCGCCACGTGCGATTTCGTCAAGGCGAAGAAGCGCGCAAAGAAAAACATCAACCTCAGCTTCGACGAATGGAACGTCTGGTTCCACGCCGATGCCTCCGATGCCGACACCATGAAGAACCGCCCGTGGCAGATCGCGCCGCACCTGCTCGAAGACCACTACGATTTTGAAGACGCCCTGCTCGTCGGCCTCATGCTCATCACGCTGATGAAGCACTCCGACCGCGTAAAAATGGCGTGCATGGCACAGCTCGTCAACGTCATCGCGCCCATCATGACCGAAGAAAACGGCCCCGTATGGTGCCAGACGATTTATTATCCGCTGCTCCACGCCTCCAAATACGGCCGCGGCATTGCGCTCCAGCCGGTGCTCACCTCCACAAAGCACGATACCATCGATTTCACCGATGTCACCGACGTCGAGTCCATCGCCGTGTGGAACGACGAAAAGGACGAAGTTACCGTCTTCGCCGTCAACCGCAGCCTGACGGATGACATCGTCCTCGACCTCGACCTGCGCTCCTTCGGCGATTACCGCCTCGCAGAGCACATCGTCCTTGAAAACCCGGATATGAAGGCCGTCAACACCGCCGAGCACAGCGCCGTCATCCCGAAGCTCCATACGGACAGAACCGAAAAAGACGGCAATTTCTATAAAGCGAACCTCACGAAAACCTCGTGGAATGTTTTGAGATTCGTGAAGTAAACCGAGCTTCCGAAAAGCGTAGTTAAAAGTTTCGCCCGCCTTTTCAAAGGCGGCAAGTTCTTAGAAATAAAGCAACGCCGCACCCTCGTTTTCCTCATCGAGCGTGCGGCGTTATTTTATGCGTACTAACCTCTCTGCCTCAACCGATACTCCCTTGGTGTCACGCCGTACATTTCCGAAAACGCCCTGTAAAAATAGCTTGTATTCTCATACCCCACCGCCATGATAATATCGCTCACGGAAAGCTTCGTGCCGGAAAGCAGCGCCGCCGCTTTCTCCATTCGCTTGCGCCGCAAAAGCGATTTAAACGTGAACCCCGTCGTGCTGTGTACCGCCGCGCTGAGGTACGAAATCGTCACACCGTACTTTTCCGCAATGTCCGTCAAGCTCGCCGTGCGGTAATTTTCTTCAATCTCCCGCAGCGCCGTCATCACAAGTGCGCTGTGATCGCCCTCGTTTTCGCTCGCCGCCAGCTTATCCGTGCAGTTCAAAAGCTCCAAAAACAGCAGCGCCATCGTGTTCTGCGTAATGCGTCTGCGGTTTTTCGTATCGTTCACAAGCGTCCAAACGAGGTTTTCAACGAGATTCTGCACCGGCAGCACATCCGCAACTCTAAACAGTAAAAAATCCGAGCCCCCCGCGCGGCTGATGCTGTTCGCGATGAACCGCCCAAGCGCGTTGTCCGCGCCGATGCGCTCCAACGCCGTATCAAAGAACTGCGGTAGCACAATGAAATTCACCGCAATGTCCTCATATTCCGCACGTCCTATCTCATGCGAAGCGCCGCGCCCCAAAAACAGCAGCTCGCCCGCATGTACGGTGATGGGCTCGCCGCCGTTGATGCGGTGCACCGTCTTGCCGGAGCACATGTACATGATTTCAATATAGCTGTGCGCGTGTCTGGGGAACGGTGCAAACCGCGTGTGCGCGCGCACGGAAATGAGCCGCCCGCGCTCCAAAAGCTTCTCGCTGTCCACCGTAAACACCGCCCGCGCCGTGTAGGCCGCCTTGTCCACCGCACCGCCGTCCAAAATGCGCTGTTCCTCCGGCGTGATGACCCGTAGCCTGCGCATGAGTTCCTCGGTCATTTAGAGGATCAGCTCGCTTTCGTAGTATTTTTCCTGAAAATCGAGAATTTTCAGGATTTCCTCCGCCGTGTAAACGCCGGTCTTTTCCGCCGCCACCCACTTGTCTTCCACGTCGTTAAAGCGATGCACCACCGCGATCACCACGCCGTCAAAGGTTTTAAGCGGCTCCGTTGGACCCAAAATGTACACGTCCTGCTCGGCGTTATCCCCCGCCATCACGCCCGGCACATAGCCGTAGTTCACGGGGTAGATCATCTCCGGATAGCGCGGGTGCGCAGACCCAAGCGGCCTGTCCGTCACGCAGTGCACGGGCTTTCCGAGCACATTTTTGTAATCCTCCCGCGTCCTGTGCAGCGCATTTAGGCGCGCATCTTCTTTTTCCTGCCACGCTTCGCGGGTAAGCTTCTCTCCGTCCACCGTAATCTCTTTCACGCCGTTGTTTTCAAAAATCATCGCCGCAGCGCTTTCCACCGCTTCCGTACGCTCGGTGGAAAATTCACCGAAGTCCGTCACAACTTCCGCCGTATCACCCTTTTCGGTGCAGATCACCGTGCCGTATTCGTTTTTATATTTCTTGTGCACCGCGCGCCAGCCGTTCGCCGAAGGCATCATCAAAAGCGTCGGTGTCTTTTTCTCCTTAAAAATCATGCGTTTTCCTCGCCAAAATTCAAGATGAGCTCCACCGGGCAATGGTCACTGCCCATCACGTCGGAGAGAATCTTGCTGTCCGCCAAATTCTTTTTCAGCTCCTCCGTGATGAGGAAATAGTCAATGCGCCAGCCGACGTTCTTTTCTCTTGCCTTGCCCATATACGACCACCAGGAATACGCGTCTTTTGCATCGGGGTACAATTCGCGGAACGAATCCGCAAAACCCGCCGCGAGCAGTTCGGAAAACTTCCCTCTTTCTTCGTACGAAAATCCCGCGCTGCCGATGTTCGGCTTTGCGTTTTTGATGTCGATGCGCCTGTGTGCCACATTCATGTCGCCGCACACAATAACCGGCTTCGTTTCGTGCAGCCTTTCGAGATACGCGCGGAACTTATCCTCAAACGCCATACGAAAATCAATGCGCACAAGCTCTTTTTGAGCGTTCGGCGTGTACACGGTAACAAGGTAAAACTCCGGGAATTCCGCGCAGATCACGCGCCCCTCGCAGTCAAACTGTTCGTCGCCGATGCCATACGTCACATTAAGCGGCTCTGTCTTTGTAAAGATCGCCGTGCCGGCATACCCTTTTTTCTCGGCAGAGTTCCAGAATTCCGTGTACCCCGCAAAATCAAAATCCGCCTGCTCGCGCTGCATTTTCGTTTCCTGCAAGCAGATAACATCGGGGTCTTCCGCCGCTAAAAAGCCATTAAAGCCCTTTGTCATGCAGGCGCGCAACCCGTTTACGTTCCAAGAAATCAACTTCAAAGCAAAATCACTTCCAATTTCAAATTAAATATGGTATACTGAATTTTACGAACGGTCTTTCTTCCCGAAAGACCTCTATGAAAGGAGTTATTCGGTATGCAGAATCCTATTGTTACTTTCGAGACCACCCGCGGCACCATCAAGGCGGAGCTTTACCCCGAGATTGCGCCGAACACGGTCAACAACTTTATTTCCCTCATTCAGAAGGGCTTTTATGACGGCACCATCTTCCACCGCGTCATCCCTGGCTTCATGATCCAGGGCGGCGACCCGGAAGGCACCGGCATGGGCGGCCCCGGCTACGGCATCAAGGGTGAGTTCGCTATGAACGGCTTCAAGAACGATCTGAAGCACACCACCGGCGTTCTCTCCATGGCAAGAAGCCAGCGTCCGAACAGCGCAGGCAGCCAGTTCTTCATCATGGTCGATGACGCTCCGCACCTCGACGGCCAGTATGCCGCATTCGGCAAGGTCACCGAGGGCATCGATGTCGCACAGGCCATCGTTTCCTCCCCGCGCGATTGGTCCGACCGCCCGCGCGAAGATCAGGTCATGACGAAAGTCACCGTCGAGACCTTCGGCGTTGATTACGACGAGCCCGTCACCGGCCCCGAGCGCGGCTGATTTTAATCGCAAACGCTAAAACCGAACGCACAGAAACCGTACCTTTTCAGGTGCGGTTTTTTATTTTACTCTACCCTTGCCAGTACAAGTGAACATTCTTCTGTTTTCTCGTCGCCGTAGCGGAACGCCCCGTGCAGCACGCTTTCCGCGTCGCGGCACTTCTCTGCGCTCGCACCGTACAGCTCGGCGATCACCTCGCCTTTTTGTACCGCGTCGCCCACCGTCTTTTTCAGCACGATGCCCGCGCCGTAGTCGAGGATATCATCGGCCTTCTCGCGTCCGGCGCCGAGCCGCACGCTTGCCATGCCCACCTGCTCCGCGTTGATATGCACCACATACCCGCTGCGCGGCGCGCACACGTCTTTTTTCACCGGCGAAAGCGCAAACCGCTCGGGTTCTCTCAAGTACCGCACATCCGCGCCCTGCGCCTCGGCCATTTCGCAGAATTTCTCAAACGCTTTGCCCGTCTCCAGCGCCGTTTTCGCTTTCTTCCGCGCGTGTTCAAGGCTCTCCGCCTGCTCGCCGAGCCAGATCATGTTTGCCGCAAGCTCCAAACACTCTTCCGTAAGGTCTTCCGGCCCGCACCCGTGCAGCGTCTCCAAAACTTCCAGCACCTCCAAGGTGTTGCCCACGGCGTGCCCAAGCGGCCTGTCCATATCGGTGATGAGCGCCGCTGCGCACCTGCCGGAAAGCTTCGCAATCTCCACCATTTCCTCGGCGAGCGTAATCGCATCCTCCGTTGTCTTCATAAATGCGCCGCTGCCCGTCTTCACGTCCAGCAAGATCCGCTCTGCGCCGGAAGCGATCTTCTTGCTCATGATGCTCGAAGCGATGAGCGGCACGCTCTCCACCGTCCCGGTCACGTCGCGCAGCGCGTAAAGCTTCTTGTCCGCCGGGCACAGCTCGCCCGTCTGCCCGATCATCGCGCACCCGATCTTATTGATCTGCGCTGTAAATTCCTCCGGAGAAAGATCGATCCGCATACCGGGAATGCTCTCAAGCTTATCCGCCGTGCCGCCCGTGTGTCCAAGCCCGCGGCCGCTCATCTTGGCAATCTTCACCCCGCACGCCGCGCAAACAGGCACAATAACCATGCTCGTCTTGTCACCCACGCCGCCCGTGGAATGCTTATCCACCGTCACGCCGTGTATCGCGGAAAGGTCGGCCATGTCGCCGGAATGCGCCATCGCCAAGGTCAGCTCCGCCGTCTCCTCGTGCGTCATGCCGTTTAAATAAATCGCCATCAAAAGCGCCGAAAGCTGATAGTCCGGGATACTCCCGTCTGTGCACCCGCGCACAAAATATTCAATCTCGTCCTTTGTCAGCGTCCCGCCGTCCCGCTTTTTGCGGATAATGTCCAAAATATGCAGCACAAAAATCACCGCCTTTTTTACCGCTTCGCTTTTTCGCCCAGAACGTCTCTCGGCGAAAAGCTCTGCGGCAGCAAATCCTTTAATGTGTAAACCTTTTCTTCACCGGGCTTTGCAAGAATGATCCCAAACGCGTCCCCGCAAAATTCCCGCATCACCTGCCTGCACACGCCGCACGGCGCGCAGAAGTCTTCGGGCTCCTCGCCCGCCTTGCCGCCCGCGATTGCAACAGCGATGAAATCTCGCTCGCCCTTTGCAATCGCTGTAAAAAACGCCGTGCGCTCCGCACAGTTTGTCGGCGTAAACGCAGCGTTTTCAATGTTCACGCCCGTGTATATTTCACCGCTTTTCGCAAGCAGCGCCGCGCCCACCGCAAAGCCGGAGTACGGACAGTACGCTTTTTTCCGCACATCAAGCGCCGCTTCCGAAAGCTTTTTTATGACCTCATTTGTCATGTCCGTCCACCGCCTCAGAGGCAACCGCCAGCGCTACCTCCATCATCTGCGTGAACGTCTTCTGTCTCTCTTCGCTCGAGGTCGATTCCCCCTTCAGCGGCAAGTCGGATACCGTCGTGATGGAAAGCGCCTGCTTGCCCGCGCGCGCCGCCGTCATATACAGCGCCGCCGTCTCCATTTCCACGGCCAGAACGCCCATTTTTTTCCATTCGGCGGTCTCATTTTCACAGTCGCCGTAGAAAATATCGCTCGTCACCACGTTGCCGACGCGATAACGTAAGTTCTTCTCCCGCGCCGTCTGCACCGCTTTTTCAAGCAGTTCAAAGCTCGCCGTCGGCGCAAATGTGCCCGGCAAACGGTACTGGTGCGCAAAGTTCGAGTCCGTGCACGCGCCCATCGCCAATACTAAATCGCGCAGCTCCACGCCGTCCGCAATGCCGCCCGCCGTACCGATACGAATGATCGCTTCCACATCGTAGCAATGATACAGCTCGTAGCTGTATATGCCCATAGAAGGCATACCCATGCCGCTGCCCATTACGGAAACACGCTTGCCGTTATACAAGCCCGTATAGCCCAGCATTCCGCGCACCGTATTAAAGCACACGGCATTTTCCAAAAACGTCTCCGCAATAAATTTCGCCCTGAGCGGGTCGCCCGGCATCAAAACCACCTTTGCAATATCGCCCTTTTTTGCTTCGTTATGCGGTGTCACCAAATTTTCCTCCCGAATTCAAATTTCAAATCATGCAAAATGCGTTTCGCCGTCTTTATAATAAACTTCACTGCATTCCGGCGTCTCAAAAACGTGCACCAAACCCTCAAAGCTTTCCACCGTCCGGTGCTCGAAAAGCTCTTCCCGCGGCAGCCAGAACGCATCGCCTTCTTCGGAGCCGTGCAGCTCGCCCGTAAATTTATCCGCGCGGAACAAAAACACAATGTACCGCACGCCGTTATCAAGCCAGAACTGCTTCACACCGCACAGCGTCGGATTTTCAATCGTCAGCCCGGTCTCTTCACGGATTTCGCGAATGACCGATGCCGCGATGGATTCCCCCGCTTCCACGTGCCCGCCCGGGTAAACGATACCCGACCAGTTCGGGTCAAGACGGTTCTGCACGAGTACGTTGCCCTTGCCGTCCTCCACCATGCACATGTTTGTCAGCTCCACCGTTTCTTTTCTGCCCATTTTTCTCACTCCCCAAATAGCACAATGCCGCGCAGAACAAACCCTCATTTCCTGCGCGGCACCGCTATTATTAGAATTTACACAATGCCCGCTTTTGTGATGGTCTCAAGCTCCGCACGCGTCGGCAGACCCTCATTGTCACCCCGGTGCGTAATCTGTATCGAGCCGATTACCGTGCCGCGCGTCGCAGCCTCCTGCAAGGACATGCCCTCCGCCACAGCGGAGATGACGCCCGCCGCAAAGCCGTCGCCCGCGCCAACCGTGTCCACGATTCTTTTCACCGGGAATGCCGGCACCGTGCCGTGCTCGCCGCCCGTGGACCAGTACGCGCCCTTGTCGCCCAGCTTCACAATCACGCTGTCTACGCCGCGCTCGTGGTAAAACTCCGCAATGCCCTCCGGCGTGTCACGCTTTGTGAGAATTTTGCCCTCACTAAGGCCCGGCAAAACGAGGTCTGCTTCCTGTGCGAGGCTGTTCAGCGTGCGCACCATCTCTTTTTCGTCCTTCCAAAGCTGCGGGCGCAGGTTCGGGTCAAACGAAATAAACATATCCAGCGCCTTCGCGCGGCTCATCAATCGTTTCACCGCGTCCAATGCCGACTTCGACACCGCCGGAAAAATACCCGTCACGTGCAGAAAATCACATCCATATAAGTCGAGCTTATCGATGTCATGCGTCGAGATCTGCGAAGCCGCGCTGTTCCGTCTGAAATACGCGATCTTCGGGTCGCCCGCCTCGGTCCTGCCTTTCATCATAAAACCGGTCGAAGCCGTGTCCGTCACGGTCACAAGCGCGTCGGAAACGTGGTTGCCTTTCATGCTCTTTAAAATGCGTTTGCCCACCGGGTCGTCGCCGAGGCGCGTGCAGTACAGCGCTTCATGGTCAAGGCGGGAAAGTCCCATCGCCACGTTATATTCCGCACCGGACACAGCCGCCGAAAAGTGTGTCACATCCTCCAGCTCGCCGAGCTCCTCCGCGATGAAAAGCCCCATCGGCTCGCCGACCAGCACAATGCGCCCGCGCACCTCGTCCTCCGGCTCTTCCGCAGCTTTCTGCAGTTCGGCTTCGTCTACAAACTCCATCTTCATAGCGTTTCCTCTTTTAAACCGTCGTCTTCACCACCGTGCAGTGGCCATTAATCTTAATTTTGCCGCTGCCGGCCGGTACAAACAAGCTGTCCGCCGGCTTGAACTCCACTTCGTTCTCGCTGCCGACAACCTTGCCGCTGCCTTCCGTCACAACAAGCGACGCAAACGAATCGCCCGTCACATCAATTTCGACTTCGCCGTCCACAACATATTTCTCCGTCGTAAAGTACGGGCAGGAAGCCAGCGCGCACTTTGTGCCTCCGGGAATCTCCTCCGGCTTGCCCTGCTTGTCGGACGTGTCGCTCGGGGTCAGCTTGGAAACGTCAATGGCTTTATCAATATGCAGTTCACGCAGCTTGCCGTCCGCACCGCGGCGGCCGTAGTCGTACACGCGGTATGTCGTGTTGGAATTCTGCTGAATTTCGCAAATGAGAATTCCCGCGCCGATCGCGTGGATCGTACCGGACTGAATGAAGAACACGTCGCCCTTCTTCACGTCGGCCTTGTAGAGCACATCCGTCAGCGTGTTGTCTTCAATGCGCTTTTTGAATTCCTCTTTCGTCAGCGCACGGTTCACGCCGAAGTACAGCGAAGCGCCCGGCTCGCAGTCCACAACATACCACATCTCGGTCTTGCCGTATTCGCCCTCCACGCGCAGCGCATATTCATCGCTCGGGTGCACCTGCACAGAAAGCGGCTGCTTCGCATCGATGAACTTGATAAGCACCGGGAACTCCTTAAACTTCGCACCGTTCACACCGAGCGCCTTCGCACCGACTTTTTCCAAATACTCGCCGAATTTCAGCCCGTCGTATTCACCGCCGTCTATCACGCTCTGGCCCGCCGGGTGCGTAGAAAGCTCCCAGCTCTCCGCAACCTTTTCATAGTCGCACTTTTTGCCGTAAACGTCGCGCAGCTTTGTGCCACCCCACAGGTAGTCCTTAAATGCCGGGGATAATTTCTCAATCTTCATATTCATTCGTTCCTTTCAAACTGTTTTATATCAAAATTTATCGTCTTGTCGATTCTTTCTCGTGCAGCGGCATATCGAGCACAAGCGGCTGCTCCGGGTCGCTGCTGCGCAGCATGTGGATGAGCTTGTTCGCCGCGGCTCTGCCCATCTCCACCTTCGGGTGCACAAAAGAGGTAATCTTCACCGGCGAGTATTCCGAAATGCTCGAATCGTCAAACCCGATGACGAGCACATCCTCGGGCACGCGCACATTGTGCTTTTGTAAGAGGTCAATCACCCCATACGCAATCTGGTCGTTGTAGCACACAATTCCGTCACACCCGCGCAGGCGCTCAAACATATAGTCGCTGTTGTCGGGGCGAAAAAGCCTGCTGCGCTCGGCCGTCGTGTACCAAACCACATTGTCGTCGCCAAGGACGCATCCGTTGTGGATAAGCCCCTCGGAAAAGCCCGCGTAGCGCCCGTGGCCCTGCATGTCGTCAGATTTAAACACGCCGCCGATACGTCTGCACCCCTTTTCAATCAAGAGGTCCACCGCCTGCAAGCCGGCCTTACGGTCGTCCGTTACTACGTAAACGGAATCGGGTAAATCACGGTAATAGCTGTTGAAAAACACCACCGGCACGCCCATTTTTTCAAGTCTGCGGTAAAGCTCCACGTTCGGGTTCGGGAACGCCGTCTTCGTGCCCTCCACAATCACCCCGTCCACGCGGCGGGAGATGAGCGACTGCAAAATGCGCGCTTCCTCCTCCACGTGGTTGTTCGTCACATTCAGGGTCAAATCATAGCCCGCGTTCGTCAGCGTCTCCTCAATGCCGCGGATGATCGTCGGAAAAATATAGTCGGAAATATACGTCGTCACAATGGCGATGCTGTTGCCGCGCGGCGTGCGTCGGCTCTCGGAGCTGATATACGTGCCGCTGCCGCGTCTGCGCTCAATAAGCCCCTCCTGCTCGAGGACGGAAAGCGCCTGCCGCACGGTCTGGCGGCTGTACCCGAACTGCTCGGAAAGCGTGTTTTCAGATTCCATACGTTCGCCGGGCTCATATTCGCCGTTTTTGATCTTCTCCTTGATGGTATCCACCAGAAAGCGATATTTCGCAGTTTTCTTTTCTGTGTCTGCCATGTCATCGTTCCTTTCAAAAAGGATACCTGTTTGCACAGGTTCAATACAGCCTTATTATAAAAAACCGTACAACTTTTTGCAATACCTTTCGCAAAATTTGTACGGACTTATTTTCAAGATATTTTGCAAAATTCCTCAAAAAGCAAAAATTCTGCGCAAACCGCCGTCTTCCATCGCGCCGCAGCGGTCAAAACCCTTTGAAAAAGCTTGTGCAAAACTTTATTCGCCCGTTTGCACACAACTGCACAGAAAAACCGCCGTACGGAAAAACTCCCACACGGCGGCTCTGATCTATCAAATTTTGTCCGTTTTATTCCACGGTCAGGTCAAACTTAAACGTGAACGTCTCGTCGTCAAACTGCATCGCCTTCGCAAGGCGCGGACCGCAGCTGTTGGAGCCTACGCCGCTCATCTTGCAGTCGAAGCAGAACACATTGTCGGGGCTTTCCGTAAGCTCGTAATTGTGCATCTTCTTCGTCATTTCCTCCTGCGTGTAGTGCGAAAGGTTGAACGAGAAGTCCTCCGGGCTCGTCACGGTCACAGCGCCCGCGCCGTCCGTGATCGTCACCCGCGCACAGCCGAAGTGGCTGCCGTTCTCCTGCGGCTTCACGTAGTCCTCAAAAAGGTCGTCCGCCGTCTGCGCAAAGTGACCCAGCGAAGACGCATGGTGCTTGTCGCAGTACGATTCATACGGGCCGTAGCCGTAATATTCCGCCGTGTCAAACGACTTCGGCAGGAACATTCTAATGCCGAATCTCGGCAGGAACGGACGCTCCATGTCGCGCTTACCGTTGATCTCCGCTCTTACCTTGCCCTCGGCGTCCACCGTAAAACGGCAGTCAAGGTGCAGGAACGGTCTGCGGTACACCGCCGCAAGGCTCAGCTTGCAATCGATCACAACAACGCCGTCTTCCTCTTTCGCGTTGCAGGCATAGACTTTTATTGCGGGTTCGTTGTAGCCGGCCTGCTCCCATTCCTTGCGCACAAACTGGTCGTTGTCCGTCGGTGCACGCCACACGTTCCACGTCATCGGGCGGGTCATGATGTTCACATTGCTCTTCACCATAGACGTAAACACGCCCTCGGTCTTCGAGAACACATAACGGAAGCTGTCGCCCGTCACCGTCACGGCGCGGCTGTCCTCCTCCGCAACAACAAAGCCCTTTCTAAGCGCTTCTTCCTTGCGTGCCCCGCGGGAAACGATCAGCTGGTCAAAGCCGAGCGGGTGTCCCTTCTCAAAGAACACGCTGTCGTTCTTCTTCGCGCTGTACTGCAGAAGCACCGCCACGTCGCCCTCCGTCGGAATTGCATCCGGCAGCGTAATGACACCGCTTTCGTGCGGGGCAATCTTGATGTCGTCCATCACGCCGCAGGCCACCGTATCGCCGTCCTGCTGAATTTCCCAGGAAAGCGTCAAAAATTCTTCCGTGTTCGTAAAATCGCGGTAATTCGTCAGCTGAATTTCCCCCGTTTCGCGATTCACAAGCGCCGCGCGTACCGGGCGAATGACGTTTTTATATTCGAGTAAACCCGTATGCGGTGTGCGGTCGGGGTACACAAGGCCGTCCATGCAGAAGTTGCCGTCGTGCGGATATTCGCCAAAGTCACCGCCGTAGCGGAAAATATCGCGGTTGTCGGGCGTCGTGCCGCCGTAAACGGCGTGGTCGCACCATTCCCAAACAAAGCCGCCCATAAAGCGGTCATACTTCATGATAAGCTGCTGGTACTGCTCCGCATCTCCGGGGCCGTTACCCATCGCGTGGATGTACTCGCAAAGCACCAAGGGCTTCGTGTACTTCGGGTCGGCCATATATTCATCAATCCACTCCGGCGCCGAGTACATGCGGCTCTCCGTCGTCAGGGAAGACAGATCGTTCTTGTGGCCGCGCGCATCGTAATACGTGTTCTCGTAGTGCGTCAAGCGGGACGGGTCATATTCGCGCACCCATGCGCCGGCCTTCTCAAAGCTCGGGCCCCAGCCGGTCTCATTGCCGTAAGACCACATCAGCACGCACGCGTTATTCTTGTCGCGGATGACGCTGCGCTGAATTCTGTCCATAATCGCCTTGTCGAAAATCGGGTTCAGTGCGTTGTCCGCGTATTCGTCCATGCCGTAGCCGCCGGTCTGCGCCGCCGCACCGTGGCCCTCAATGTCCGCCTCGGCAATAACATAGAAGCCGTATTCGCTGCAAAGCTGTAAGAACCACGGCGCGTTCGGGTAGTGGCTTGTGCGCACTGCGTTGATGTTATGCTGCTTCATCAGGAACAGGTCGCGCTTCGCCTGCTCGCGGCTGATGGTGTAGCCCGTCACCGGGTCGCTGTCGTGGCGGTTCACGCCGCGCAATTTGATTTTCACATTGTTGAAATACAGAACGCTGTCGCGGATCTCAATTTTGGAGATGCCCACCTTCTGCTCGATCACTTCATCCGCCGTGCGGAACACGATTGTGTACTGGTACGGGTCCTCGGCATTCCAAAGGTGCGGGTTTTCGAGCGCAAAGTTCGGCTCCGCGCCCGCCGTGCTTTCGAGCAGAGCGCCCTCGGCGTCATACAGCTCCGCCGTCACGTCCGGCAGCCCGATAAAGTCCATCTCCACGCGGATATCCGCATGGGAAAGGTCATCGCTCACCGTCGTCTTTACAAAGTAATCGCGGATGTGCGCCAAAGGTCTGCGGATGAGGTACACGTCACGGAAAATACCGCTCATGCGCAGCTTGTCCTGATCTTCCAGGTACGAGCCGTCACACCACTTTACAACCAGCACCGCCACGGAGTTTTCACCCTCGTTCAGTAAATCGGTGATGTCAAACTCGCTTGTCGAATGCGAAACCTGGCTGTACCCTGCAAACTGCTCGTTGATCCACAGATAGAAGCAGGAGTCCACGCCCTCAAAGTTCAAATAAATTTTCTGCGTCAGGTCTTCCGCGTTCATGCAGAAGCGGCGCAGATAAAGGCCGCAGGGGTTCTCGTCCGGCACATAAGGCGGGTCGTACGGGAACGGATAGCGCACGTTCGTGTACTGGTGGCGGTCATAGCCCGCATTTTGCCAGCAGGACGGCACCTCAATCTCGTCCATATCCTCCTCGTCAAAGCAAATCTCACCCTCGGAGCCCTCCGGGAACACGTCTAAAAACGAGTCAAAATACCGAAACGACCATGTGCCGTTCAAAAGACACACTCTTGTGGATTCTTCCCCGTCCTCCGGTGCCTTCGGCAAGAAGTAGCTGCGGTTCTGGCAGGTACCCACGTGCAGCACGTCCGGATTTTCGTGCATTTTCTGAAATTCCATTTTCAATACCGTTCCTTTCCTGCGTGAAAACGTTTTCCACGCGTGTGTTGAAACACACCAAAATTCAGTTGAAGCGATTTAAAACCTATGCTATAATGAGCGTACATAGATGGGGATTTTTCCGCATCCCCTCTGCTACAAGATTACATGAAAAAAAGGTGCGGGTCAAGCCCGTAACCAAATAAATTTTGAGAAAGGAACAAAAACCATGACGATACAAATTCTGCTCGCCGCCCTGTTCCTTGCGGCAGTGCTGTGGCTCGGCTTTCGTGCCGCGCCGGAAACGGAGGGTGCCCCCGTCCGCCGCGCCCGTATAAAGGAAGCTACGGTCTTCGGCCTGCCCCCCGTGCCCGTCTTCTGCGCCGTGCTCGCTTTGGGGCTTATCCTGCGCTTTATTCTGGGCTACAACATCAACGGGTTCGAGGCCGACATCTCCTGCTTTAAAGCGTGGGCCGCCTATACGCACGATTACGGCTTTAATAACATGTATTACCGGGACTTCTTCCTCGATTATCCCCCCGGCTATCTCTACGTGCTCTACATCATCGAGGCGTTCCGCCGCCTGTTCGGTGTCGATCAATACGCGCAGAGCTATACGCTCATGATAAAGCTCGCGCCCATTTTGTCGGACATCGCCTGCGCCGCGGCACTTTGGGTACTTGCCCGCAAAAAGCTCGGTGAAAAAAGCGCACTCCTTATTGCGTTTGCCTATCTTTTCTGCCCCGCCGTCATCGTCAATTCCTCCGTCTGGGGTCAGGCCGATAGCTTCTGCGCGCTTCTGCTCCTCTGCACACTGCTGCTTCTCTGGTACAACCACACGCCGCTCGCCGCGTTCGTCTACGGCTTCGGCATCTTAAGTAAGCCGCAGATGCTCATTTTCGCACCGGTGCTCATTTTCTGGGTCATCCGCAAAAAGGACTGGAAAAACCTCGTCCTCGGGCCCATCATCGCCCTTGTGACGATTCTCCTGTTCTCCACACCGTTTATAAAGAATTTCGATTACCTGAAGCTCATCGAAATCTACACCGGCACCATCGATTATTATAATTACTACACCATCAACGCCTATAACGTCTGGGCACTCTTCGGGCTCAACTGGGCTGCCCTGCCGGAACACAGCACTTGGCTGCAATTCGGCGTGCCGCTCGCAACCGTCCTCGCAGGCCTCTTACTGCTGAAATCGAAGCGCGACGACGCCGTTTTCGCCTGCCCCACCGTTTTGATGTTCACGGTCTACATTTTCTGCGTCAAAATGCACGAGCGTTATCTGTTCCCCGTGCTCCTGTGCCTGCTGCTCACCTACGTTTTCACAAAGGAAAAGCGCTTCCTGCTCCTGTTCGCGGGCACATCCACGGTGCATTTTTTGAACGTTGCCTATGTGTTGTACCTCAATAACGCCTACATTTCCCCCACGTCCATTCAAATCCTGTTCCTCTCCGCGCTGCATGTGCTCCTGTACATTTATATGCTCTATATCACGTACCGCTGCTTTATTTCCGAAAAAGCCCTGCGCCCGCTCCCTGCGTTTAAAACGCAGAAAGCCGCCTCGGCCGAGCAGCACACAAAGCCCGCCGCAGCGCCCGAATTCTCCCTCATCACCGACAAGAATCATAACGTCCGCCTGACGCGTGTCGATCTTCTCTGCATCGCCGTCGTTACCCTCCTTTACGGCATCGTCGCGTTCACGAATCTCGGTGATCACGAGACCGCCAATACCACATGGACGCCTCAAAACGGCAAATCCGCCGTCTTTGAGACCGACGACGCGTACAGCGAAATTTTCTACCTGCCCGGCATCGCCCCTGCGGATAACGGCATCGGCCAGCGCGTCGGCACCAATATGAAGATTGAGGTTTCAAACAATCAAACCAACTGGACGACCGCCGCCGAAAACACGGACGGCAGCGTCTATGCGTGGAAAAACGTCTCCGTCGCCGCCGTCGGCAAATATATCCGCATCACATCGATGTGCGACGACCTCGCCATCAACGAGTTCGCGCTCAAAAAGACAGACGGCACCGGCTTTGCAACGCTCACCGCCGTCTCCGGCAACGCGTGGCAGCTCACGGATGAGCAAAACACCGTCCCGCTTTATCCAAGCTACATGAACTCCACCTATTTCGACGAAATCTACCACGCCCGCACCGCCTACGAGCACATTTTGGGACTCGAGCCATACGAAAACACGCACCCCACGCTCGGCAAGCTCATCATCTCGGTCGGCATTCGCATCTTCGGCATGAACCCGTTCGGCTGGCGCTTCATGGGCACGCTGTTCGGTGTTCTGATGCTCCCTGCGCTCTACCATTTCTTAAAGCGCCTCTTTGGCTCCACGTTCCTCTGCACCGCCGGTACCGTCCTCTTTGCGTTCGATTTCATGCACTACGTCCAAACACGCATCGCGACCATCGATACCTACGCCGTGTTCTTCATCATTTTAATGTACGACGCCATGCTCGTGTTTATTCAGCACGATTTAAAAACCGACAGCTTCAAAAAGCTCCTGCCCCCGCTGCTTTTAAGCGGCATCTTCATGGGGCTCGGCATCGCAAGCAAGTGGACGGTCGCCTATGGCGCAGTCGGCCTCGCCGTGCTGTTCTTCGGCAAGCTCATCGTCTCTTACCGCGAAGAGAAAGGCCACGCCGCCGTGCAGAAAGCGCTCCTTAATAAATCCATAAAGCTCTGCCTCTGGTGCTGCCTGCTGTTCATCGCCATTCCGTTCGGCATCTACTTTACGGCGTTCCTGCCGCTCACCACATTGCCGCATAACCGCTACGATGTTTTCGGCCGGTTCATCGCGTACCAAACGCATATGTATAATTACCACTCCACGCTGCAGGCGACCCATCCGTTTGAGTCCCCGTGGTATCAATGGCCGTTCGACATCCGCAACGTATGGTACTACGGCAATTACAGCGCCGACAGCGAGGGCCACATCCGCACCATTTCGGTGCTCGGCAACCCGCTGTTCTTCTGGGCGTGCGTGCCCGCCACCGTGTACGCGTTCGTAAGGGCCGTAAAACGGCACTCCCGTACCGCGCTCATCTGTGTCATCGGCTTCTTGTCCGCGTATCTGCCGTGGGTACTCGTGCCGCGCTGCACGTTCATTTACCACTATTTCACTGCCGTGCCGTTTATTCTCATCGCGCTCCTCATCGCGTATCAGCGCCTTGAAGAAACAGCTTCCCTGCGCCGCGTCGTCTTCACAAAAGGCGCCGTCACGCTCACAGTCGGCAGAATTCTCCTGCTTGCCTGCGTCCTCGTGCACATTCTTATGTTCATCGCGTTCTACCCCGTGCTCACCGGTACCCTCACCACGCAGAACTACGCCAACGCTTTAGAATGGCTCCCCAGCTGGTTTTTTATCTAACGTAAACCACAGTATATATAAAAAGGGCGGCACAAAGCCGCCCTTCAAGAACCCCCTTGATAGGGTTTCTTACGAAGAACCGTCCCCCGGACGGTTCTTCTATTTTCCTGATCTTGCGTTTGGCAAAAGTATTTCGAGCTCTGCGGAGCTCGACCAAAGGCCTTGCCTTTGGAATCCACGACCTTTTGAAAAAGGTCGTCGAAAACTTTATTTGCCCGCTCTATTTCAGCTCACTTACCCCTTCACCGACTCCGTCGCCGCCGCACTGTTCACCGGCTTATCGAGGTTCTTAATCTCCTTGTTGTAGAGAATTACAAAGAATACAACCGTCACAATGAGCGAAATAAATTCGGAGATTGGGAAGCAGAACCACACAGCGCCGAGGCTGATTTTCGAGAGCAGCCACGCCGCCGGCACCAGCACAACCAGCTGACGCATCACAGACTGCACAAGGCTGTACATGCCGTGGCCCGTCGCCTGAAACAGCGTCGAAAGCGCAATGCCGATCGCCGCCATCGGGAAGTGGATCGCGATGATTCTAAGCGCCGAGTCGCCGATCTCGTGCAGCTCCGGCGTCGCGTTGAAGATGGAAATCAGCGTGCCCGGGCAGATTTCAAACACGATAAGACCCGCAATCTCAATAATAAGCGCAATCACGCAGCCGATCTTCACCGCACCCGTCACACGCTTCTTGTCGCGCGCACCGTAGTTGTAGCCCATAATCGGCATGAGCCCCTGCGTCAAGCCGAACACCGGCATAAACACAAAGGACTGCAATTTAAAGTAAACACCGAACACATTCACGGCCACTGCGGAAAATCCTGCCAAAATGCCGTTCATTGCCATGGTCATCAGCGTGCCGATGGCGTTCATCACGATGCTCGGCAGACCCACAACGTAAATGTCCTTCATCGTCTTGCCGTGGAAACGGAAGCCCTTAAATTCCAGCGCAATCGCGTGGTTGCCGAAAAACAAAATGCAAAGGCCCACAATCATCGAAAGGATCTGGCCGCCAACCGTCGCATACGCCGCACCGGCCACGCCCATGTTGAAGTTGAAAATGAGAATCGGGTCAAAGATGATGTTTGCCACCGCGCCCACAAGCTGAATGATCATCGGCATCACCATGTTGCCCGTCGCCTGTAACATTTTTTCAATGACCGCCGCAAAGAAGAAGCCGAACGATGCTACCGTCACAATCGTGATGTACGTCGTGCCCATGCTGAGCACTTCCGCGTCCTGCGTGTAAAGCGCCGTAAACGGACGCGCCACAATCGCACCGAAAACCGCAAAGACCACATACGTGATCGCGGAAAGAATAATGCCGTGCGTCGCCGCGTTGTCCGCCGCCTCCTGGTCGCGCTCGCCGAGTCTGCGGGAAATGAGTGAGCTCACGCCCACGCCGGTGCCCACGCCGAATGCCACCAACAGGTTCTGAATCGGGAACGCCAGCGAGACCGCCGTCAGTGCGTTCTGGCTCACCTGCGCCACAAAGTAGCTGTCCACAATGTTGTAAAGCGCCTGAATCAGCATCGAGAACATTGCCGGCAGTGCCATCGTCAAAATCAGCGGCAGCATCTTCGCAGAGCCCATGCGGTTGTTTGCCGGGTCCTCAAGCTTCACCGTTTTTTCCGCCATAAAATCAAACTTCCTTTCTTTTTTGTAAATTCTTTTGCAAATCTCTACGCTCCAAACACGTTTTTTTCGCATGAAAAGACTTCGCCGCAAGCACGGCGAAGTACGCTGTTTAAAGCCTTTAGTTTTCATTTTGTCCGACCGTTATCCTGTTCAACAGTCTAAAATCGAACTGATACAGTATAACACACTTTATTTTCCGCCGCAACACTTCGCATAAAAACGCGCATTTTCACCAATTCCGCGCCCCAAAACAAGCCCTATCGTCACAGAATATTCACCTTTTGTTCTTGCATTCGACGCAATAAATCGGTACAATAAATACAAACTGGTCATACTCTGCACAAACAGGGGATTTCCGGGAGGAAACGGGGTCGCTTTTCGCCCCGCAATATTGGAATAAGGAAGGTAGAAATTTATGGCATCCGGCAAAATCATGATCGTAGACGACGATAGAAATATCTGTGAGCTTTTAAGATTGTATATTGAAAAGGAAGGCTTTGAAACAGCCATTGCAAACGACGGCAAGGCGGCCGTGCAAATGTTTGATTCCGTCAACCCGGACCTCATGCTGCTCGACATCATGCTCCCGGAGCTCGACGGCTGGCAGGTCTGCCGCGAGATCCGCAAAAAGTCCCAGTGCCCCATCATTATGCTGACGGCCAAGGGCGAAGTGTTCGATAAAGTCCTCGGCTTAGAGCTCGGCGCGGACGATTACGTTGTAAAGCCCTTCGAGACAAAAGAGGTCATCGCGCGCATCAACGCCGTCCTCCGCCGCATTGGCAAAAAAGAATCCTCTCAGGTGAAAGAAGTTCACTACGAGAACCTCTCCATCAACCTCACAAATTACGAACTCAAGGTCAAGGGCGTCCAGATTGACACTCCGCCGAAGGAAATGGAACTCATCTATCATCTCGCCTCGAACCCGAACCGCGTCTTCACGCGTGACCAGCTCCTCGACGAAGTGTGGGGCTTTGATTATTACGGCGATTCCCGCACCGTAGACGTGCACGTTAAGCGCCTGCGTGAAAAACTCGAAGGCGTTTCCGATAAGTGGTCGCTTAAAACCGTCTGGGGTGTCGGCTATAAGTTTGAAGTGAAAGAATAAGCCGGCGAAAGGAAGGATTCCCCTTGCAAAAATCCCTATTCGGAAAATACCTGCGCGTCACCATGGTCATCGTGCTCGCCAGCTTCATCGTGCTCGGCAGCGTCATGATGTTTGTGTTCTCGCAGTACACCAAAAGCGATAAGCGCAAACTGCTTATGCAAAACGCCTCGTCCATGGCGTCCATTACTTCCGTCGTAGACATCACGAATAACGGTGCACCGGAGCTTCTGAAAGTCTTTGTGCGCACGTTCTCTCTCAATATCGATGCCGATATTTTCGTCACCGATCTCGAGGGCAACGTCCTGTTCGGTGCCTATGCCAACAGCACCTCAAATATCGGCACAAATTTCATCCCGCAGACGAAGATTTCGGCAGACATCGTAAAGTGCGCGTCCGAGGGTTCCTATACCGGCGACGGACGCAAAAACGGCATTTACGATACCCCGTACTACGTCGTCGGCGTGCCGCTTTATTCCGTCGCCGAAACATCATCTTCCGAGGCAGGAGGCGAAAACAGCACCAGAGTGCCCGTCGGTGCCGTTTTTGCCGCCATGAACGCTGCCTCCCTCACGGAGTATCAGTTCGCCGCACTGCAAATGTTCCTCATTGCCGCAGCCGCCGCGTTCATTCTGGCGTTCGTTGTCGTCGGCCTCTTCTCCTACCGGCTCCCCCAACCCCCCCGGCGGGAGGTCCGCCCCTCCGGCGGAAGTCCGCCGCAGCCAAAAGCTTCGGCGACGGCGATTTCTCCATCCGCGTGCCCGTCACAAGCAACGATGAGATTGGCCAGCTTGCCACCGCGTTCAACAACATGGCAGATTCGCTCTCCGGCAGCGAAAGCATGAACCGCAGCTTCGTCGCGAACGTCTCGCACGAGTTAAAGACCCCGATGACAACCATCGCGGGCTTCATCGACGGCATTCTGGACGGCACCATTCCGCCGGAGCGCCAGTCGCATTACCTGCACATCGTCTCCGACGAGGTCAAGCGCCTCTCGCGTCTTGTCCGCACTATGTTAAATCTCTCCCGCATCGATAACGGCGAGCTGAAGCTCCGCCCAAACGATTTCGATATTTCCGAGACCGTCCTCTCCACCGTGCTCACGTTTGAAAAGAGCATCGACGAAAAGAAGATCGACATTCGCGGGCTCGATACCTTGCAGCCCATGCAGGTGCACGGCGATGAAGACCTTTTGCATCAGGTCGTCTATAACCTTGTCGAAAACGCCGTCAAGTTCACAAACACCGAGGGCTACATCTCCTTCAACGTCTCGGACAGCATCGACCGCATCGTCGTCACCATCGAAAACAGCGGCTCCGGCATCCAGTCCGATGAGCTTCCCCTCGTGTTCGAGAAATTTTATAAAACCGATAAATCGAGAAGTCAGGATAAAAACGGCATGGGTCTCGGCCTATACCTTGTCCGCACCATCATCAAGCTCCACGGCGGCGACATTTCCGTCTCCTCCGTCGTGAACGAGTACACCCGCTTCTCGTTCTATATTCCGAAGCCGCAGGAACCCCCGAAGTTGAAGTACAATACCGGCTCCATCCCGGTCACCGTGCCGGTCGAAGATGCCGTCATCTCGGAGCGCCCCAAAAAGGAGCACCACGGCCACAAGGATAATAAAGAGCCCGATCAGAAATAAATCCAAAAGTGAGGTATCACACCATGGACGATTTTGAAAACAAAGCCCCGGAAATGCGGGAGCCTGCTTCTTCCGAAGACAATATCCCCGAAACACCGGAAACCGCGGAGACCGCTCCCGCAGAGCCCACCGTTTCTGATGAACCGGCCGCTCCCGCAGAACCGACTGTCCCCCCGGAGCCGACCGTTTCCGATGCCCCCACGGCAGAGCCGCTCCCGAATGCCGAGCAGGCGCCGGAAGCCCAGACCATCCCGAACGTGAACATTCCGCCGCAGCCGCAGCCCGTTCAGCATACCGGCTATTATCCCCCGCAACCGCCGTATCAGCCCTACCCGTACAACACGCAGCCAAACGCCCCGCAGTACGGAAACCCGCCGTATGGCTATGCAAACTACAACACCCAGCCGCAGCCGGGGCAGTACCCGCCGCCCTACGGACAAGGCGCTTATCCCCCGCCGTACCCGCAGAATATGCAAAATCCGTATCCGCATCCCGCGCCGCAAAAAAGGAAAATGCCGCTCGGGTTGCGCATCCTCATCATCGTCATGTCCGTCCTCGTCGCAGGCTCCGTCATCGGCTTTGCTTCCTACGGCATCTATGCCGCCGTGAACCGCGGTTACGGCGTCACAACGCTGCCGAGCGATCCGCTCATCCCGAACTTCCCGCATGAAAACGACGGCAGCGACAGCGAAACGCCCGGCGAAGACGAAATGCCCGATACGGATGACAGCTTCACCCCGCCGGACATCGCCGTCACCCCGAATACGGAGGGCATCACCTTAGATAAAGAGCCGAATACCGCCGAGCTCGATATCGATGCCGTGTACGATAAGGTCATCCCGTCCACCGTGCTCGTCATCACGCAGAGCGGCGAAACGCAGGGCACAGGCACCGGCATTTTCGCAACGGAAGACGGCTACATCATCACGAACAGCCATGTCATTTTAAATTCCAAGTCCGTTTCCGTGCAGGTCAAAACGTATGACGGTGAACTTCACGACGCCGTCGTCGTCGGGTTCGATAAAACCACCGACCTCGCCGTGCTCAAAATCGACGGCACAGGCTACATGCCCGCCGAGTTCGGCGACAGCGATGACCTGCGCATGGGCCAGTGGGTCGTCGCCATCGGCAACCCGGGCGGCGAGCAGTTCTCCGGCTCCATCACGCGCGGCGTCATCTCGGGCCTCAACCGTTCCGTCGGCTCGTACAGCTCGAACGGCATGACGTATATCCAAACCGACGCCGCCATCAATCCCGGCAATTCCGGCGGCCCGCTCGTCAACTTACACGGTCAGGTCATCGGCATCAGTTCCGCTAAAATCGTCTCCGAGCAGTACGAGGGCATGGGCTTCGCCATCCCGATCACCGGTGCAAAGAGCATCATAGACGACCTGCTTGCAGGCGGCTATGTGCAGGGCCGCGTCCGCTTCGGCATCAAAGGCACCGCCATCACCCAGATGCAGGCCTCTATGTATGACGTCCCGCAGGGCTTCATGATCAGCGAGATCGACGAAGACAGCTGCTTTAACGGCACAGACGTGCAGGCGTATGACATCATCACCGCCATCGATGATACCGAAACGAAATCGCTTGAAGAACTCGCAAACGCACTTTTAAATTATAAGCCCGGCGATACCGCCGAGATCCACCTGTTCCGCCCGAACGAGAGCGGCGTAGGCGGCGAAGAATTCACCGTCACCGTCACCCTGCTCGAAGATAAAGGCGAAACGCAAGGCTAACACCTGCCTGCGGCAAGCGAACAAATAAAGTTTTGCTCAAGCTTTTTCAAAAGCTTGTCCGGTTCCAAGGGTGAAACCCCTTTGCCTCCCCAAAAACTAGGAAGGTAGATTCAATAGTCCAGTGGACTATTGAATCGTAGGGAACCCGGTTGCATGGGTTCCCTAAAAGGCGGTCTGCGACCGCCTTTAGAAATCCCTGAAAATTGCACACAATACACCAAGAAGCGCGCAGCTCCTCCAAAAGCTGCGCGCTTCTTTTTTTAATGATATATCTCTCTTTGTTCGATATGATATTTTCCTCACGGAAAATGATATAACGCCTTATCTGAACGCCAACACCGCGTACGTTACGCCGCTTTCGTTCAGCGATGCCATACCGCTGCCGTCTGTCGGGGCGGTTTGGGTCTGCCGCACTGTCACCTGCGCCGTGGAAAGCGTCACGCCAAGGCTGTTCTGGCCGTCCGCCGCTATGCCGGCGTATTGCTTTGTGCAGCCCGTCGTCGCCTGCGAAAACGGCTTGTCCACCGCAAAAACGATCACCGCACTCGGACTGAAGCCGAATAAGATCGTGCGCGAGGCCGCACCCGTGCCCGTGTACGTGCGCACCTCCGTCGGCGTATCTAAACGCTTTCTGCGCGTGTCATTTAAATGCAGGTTATCGTTTTGAATGTGCCCGCCAAGCTGCGACTCTATGGCTTCGTTGTCCGCCACAAAATCCACACGGCGCGGCTTGTCCGTCCCCTCCCAAAGGCAAAGGCCGAGAACCGTTGATTTTTTGCTTGCTGCCATGTTTCTCCTTTCCGCTCATAAAACGTCGAGCGCGTTCCAAGTCTTGTTTCGAAGGTCGAGCACATTCCACGAGTTCCCCGCCGCGTCCTGTGCGTCCCACGTGTTTTTGCCGAAATCGAACACCAAACTGAGGTGCACAGGCAAAAACGCGCGCGCTTCGCTTTCCGCCGCCGCTTCGGAAATGCCCATGGTAGAGAGCACATTTATGTTCAGCACGCCGCCCTTTTGCGGGACGAGCTTGCCGTTGATGCCTGCCGCCAAAAGCTGCTTTTGCATCGCTTCCACTGTGTGGTCTGCGGGGGTCACCGCGCCTCGGGTCAGCAGCATCGCGCGCCGGTTTTTCGTGCTGTCCACGGATGGCACCACGCGGAACAGCGATTCAAACGCTTTCAGCCCGTCCTCCTCCGCCGTCTGCACAAACGCGTCGCGCCGCACATGAGAAAGCGTATCATACACGAGTTCAAGCCCCTTTGCATACGCCGCAAGCTCTGCCGAAAGCCACTTGTCTTCTCCAAAATACAGCCCCGTTTTTTCGAGCATCGCGCGCATGCGGGTTTCCAGTTCCGTCATTTGCCCTCCTTACTGCGTCTCCAGCACATTTACAGCGCCCGCCGTGACGATCTCCCCGGCGTTCGGCGTAAAGTCCGCCACGCTCGCCGGCACCGTGCAGTTTTGTGCTATGCCCGTCTCCATCACCGCATGGATTAGCCCCGCCGTCACAAACGGCTCGCCCACCTCAAACGCATTCAGGTACGCCGTGATTGCCGCCGTGCACAATGCTTTCGCGTCTTCAAACGCGCACCCGTCCTTCGGCTTCACGTAGACTGTCACCGGCTTTTTCACAGCCACCGCTGCAGCCACCGTCACGTCCACACTGATCTCCTTGAGCTTTTCGAGCGTCTCTCCGACTTTTCCGAGCACCTCGTCCGTCACCGCGCCGTTGTCACCGTACAGGTACACTGCCACCGTGTTCACACCGTTTGCGCGCGGCACCACCTGAACGCTTTTCACACCCGGTGTCATCAGCGCCGCACGGCGGTACGTCTCCGTGTTCGAGCCGTTCGGCAGTGCGTAAAAGCACCGTAAAAGGCGCGTGCGCAGCGCTTCGTCGTCCTCTTTATCCGCGCCGCCCGTAAACGGCACATCGTTCGTCACGCTTTCAATGCCCGCTGGCGGCGTGATGAGCGTGTTCACCGCACCCTTTGCCGCGTTGCCGCGCCTGCCGCCCAAAACCGCCTGCGCCGCCGTGTGAAAAGCCCCGCCCCTGTCCCCGTCAGTGCGCCTGCGGGCAGCACAGCCGCCTCCGTCGTCTCATATTCCACCGCGTTTTCGCCGCTTGCCGCACACACCGTGCCCGCGGGGATCTCCGCCGCGTAGCTCAGCGCCGTTCGGCGCGAAAACGTCAGCGTGCCCACAGATTTCACCGCGTCCTTGCGCACAAGTCCGCGCTCTTCGGCGTGCAGGTCAAGCGCCTCGCCCGCCGCCGTCTGCGGAAAGCAATTCAGCTTCAGCGATTCCGCCGCGCACAGCACCGTATACAGCTCGCCCGCCAGTACCTTCAGACGGATCGAAACGTCCGCCGCGTCCTCGGGTTCCACGCCCGCCTGCGTTTTGTATTCCTCCGCCATGTGCGCATAAATTTCCTCAAATTTCACACTTTCGCCCCTTTCACCGCAATCTCCCCCGTGCCGAGCATCGTCTGGAGTCCGAAGATAAACCGCTCCCCCTCGCGCCGCACGGAGACCGCCTCAACACCGGCTAAGGGTAACAGCGCCGCCTGCGCATACCGCAGCGCCCGCTCCTCGGCGTGCTCGTCCGCTGCATCCAGCATATAAAACCGGCTGCCGAGCACGCGGTCATAGCAAAACGCGCCGCGTTTTAGGCAAATGCGGTTATACGCGCGCTGCATAAGCGCGTTAAGCCCCTCGGCCGTCTTCGGCAGCCCTGTCGCCGCCGTCTGCGTTATGCCGTTTAAAATCACGACCTCCACGCCATTCCTCCTTTTTCTCAAACACCTGCCCATTGATGACGACCGTGCCGTCGAGCTTCAAAACGATCTCCGCACCGCCCGCTGAGAACAGCCGCACCTCGCCGGGCAAAAGCGTTCCCGCGTCGTTCACAACGCCAAGACACACACCGCCGGTCATCACAGCCTCCGTACCCTGCGGCACGCTCACCGCCATGCCGTACGGCACCGTTACAGTCGGTGCACGGCGCTCCAGCTCCGTGCAGACGGAAATCTCCCCGCCGCCCGTCGTCACAACGCCCGTTTTCACGCTTTCGGCCTTTTCCGCCGTCTCCTTTTTCGTCAGCCACATGTTCATACCTCCTTTAAACCGGTTCAAAATGCAGTTCGGTCTTCACGTCTTTCCCGCGCAGCAAAACGTTTTTGGAGATGAGCCGCACCTCGCCAAGCTCCTCCGTCCGCATCGTGTCCCCCATGTTCCCGTCTATATAAGAAGCACACGTCAGCTTTAGTCGCTTTGATGCCCTGCGGCTTTCATTTAAAAGCGCCGTCGGTGCTGTTTTCGCATAGGCGGAAAGATACCGCACGCGCACCTGCGGGGCCAAAGGATCGTGATATTCCGCGCTGTATGCGCCCGTCTGCGCGTTTTGCACCGTAATGCCGCTCAGCATTTTGTACGGGCAAAAAATCACCTCCCGCGCTGTCACCCAGTCGGGCTTCACCGTTTTCGGCACGTAGCTTTCAAAGTGCACGCCGCCGCTTTTGTCCGTATACGGCGTACAGTTTAGATATCTCTCAGAGAACGTTTGCAGCGCTTCAAAACAGCTCGCGCCTTTTTCTACGGTCAAAACGCCCTCCACCGGCCGCCTGTCGCCGCCCACGGCGTGCAGCCCCAGCGGCATCAGATACATCCGCTCCAAAAGCCGCAGCGAGGGCAATCTAAGCTCCATCGGTGCCGCCTCGTTGTCGAGCAAAAGCGCCGCGCGGCTGCGCAGGGAGAAGACCTCCGTGCGCGCGCCGTTCTGGCATTTCACGCGGTGTTCGTCCACGATACCGTCAAAGAGCACCGCGCCGTCCTTTTTAAGCACCGCCCCCACGGGCTCTTCCGTAAAAAGCCGCTTTCCCACACTAAACCGCACCGTCAAACTGTCCGCCACCGTATCCGCGTCGCTTCTTAAAAGCCATTCGTTCGGCTCCGCTTTAGGTGAGTGTTTTTCACCGCTTGCAAACACAAACTCAAGCGAAAAATCCGTCACGGAACATGCACCTCCTCGCCGTCCTTCAGCGCCGCAATGCACGCGATATGCCGGTTATTCTCCGCCAAGCGGTCAATCGAAACGCCCGTAAAATACGCGTAATCCCACAGGCTCTCGCCCGCCTTCGCGCGGTATGTCCGGCCGGAGAACGCTTCGCTTTTCCCCGCCGTCTCCACAAAGGCGAACGTGTACGGCACCGTGTTTTTCTCCGGCACGCCGATGAGCGCAAGCTCGCTCAAAACCGCCTCAAACGGCCTGTGCCCCGGCAAGTACAGCGTATCTGTTTCACCGAAAAGCGCTTCCAATTCACAGTAAACCGCCATCGCATTCTCCCCGGTAAAGTGCCCCTTGCCCGCTACGCGCGCCTTGCGCTTGCCGACCGCCTCCACACGTTCTTCGCCGTCAACACCCACCGTCTCACGCAGCAGGCACGCCCGCTCGAGTTTTAATTCCGTCGGGTTCACCGGAAACACAAAGCTGCCAAACTGCATCGTCATCAGGTTCATGCAAACCTCCTGTCCGCACGAAGCGGCGCGGGATATCGCCGCTCCTCGCGCTCCAAAATGCCGGAGAGCGCCTGTGCGTTTTTATTTTCTTCTTCCACCTTATGCCTCCGTTCCGCTTTGTGTTCGCCGTGTGATTTTTTCACACGCACCCGCTTCTATCACAAGCTTATTTTCGCTCGCCGCTTTCAAAACGCAGTGCGTGTACCGCGCGCCGCCTGTTTGCAGTGTGAATTCGCCGGGGAGCGCCTCCTCGCCGCCCGAAAACCCGTGCAGCACAATCGTGTACACCGCTTTGCCCGCCACCGCCGCATACGGATTTTCCTCGCCGATGGCGTAATAGCGCTTGACCTTCGCTTCGTGCGAAATTTTCACCGCGTCCGCCGTAAATACCTTGTCGCCGATTACCACCGCCGCGCGTGCGTTATCCGCCGCACCCGTCGCCGCCTGCACCGTGCAAAGCGTCACAAGGCAACTGAGCGACGCCGAGTACGTCGTCTCGCTCCGCTTCACACTGCGCAGCGCACACGGCAAAGACGATACCGCCGCACACACCGCGTCAAACAGCCGCGCGTGGTCGTCCCTTTCGCGCGCATACAGCTGCACACCGAGCACCGTTTCAAACACACCGTCCGCGTTTTCCTCCTGCATCACGCCCACCGTCACCGCGGCACGCTGCGGAAGCCTTTGCAGCGTGCCCGTAAACGCCGGGCGCACCGCGCAGTCCGGCAAAAGCGCTTTCAGCTTTTCCGCAAGCGCCGCACTAAGCTCCGTTCCCGTCATCTTTTTCCTCCTTTTCCAGCACCGCGCGCACGTAAAGCGCCCCGCAAATCCCGCTTTTTTCCTCGGCATATAAAACGCGGAACGTCTCGCCGCCCACAGTCAGCCTCGCGTTCTCCGCGCCGCAAAGCACTTTGCCGTCGCCGAAGTAGACATACAGCGGCTTCATCGCCCCGCCGAACGTCTCCGTTTCCGCCTGCAAGGCCGTTTTGTCTTCCTTCAGGCGATGCACAACGCCGCGGCAAACGACCTTCTCGCCGCTTATCTCCGCCGTCATCCGCTGCGCCCTCAAAAATACATTTCTCACACCGTGTCCTCCGTCACGCCGAAGTAAAAATCCTCGTCATACAAAAGCCCGGACACCGCCCGCTCGCACTGCTTTGCATAGGCGAGCGCCCTTTCGCTGCCTTTGTCAAATTCCGCGCGCACATCGCCCGCCGTCAGGCTTTTCGGCGATGCCGCTTCCTCCAAAAGCCAAAACTGATACGCCGCCTGCGCCGCAGCCGCTGCACACAGCGCTTCCTCATACGCGTTTTCTTCCTCCACAGTGCAGCAAAGGCGCGCTTTCAGCCGCTGCACCGCATCGCCGCTCAGCATCAAAAGCAGGTCTTCGCGGTCGTCATTTGTCAAAAGCTTCAGCCGTTCCAGCACGTTTCGTATCTCCATTTGCCCCTCCTTTTTTATTCGGCAAAGCCGTACCAAAGCGGTACGGCTTGCCAGAATCGAATAAAATCAGTAGCTAAGGCCCTGTGCGGCGCCGCCGTAGATCTGTGCAAAGCCCGCCACGGCGCTCACGGCCGCGCGCTCCATCTGGCGGTCGATAAGCTTGTCGTAGTCGGTCAGCACATCGCCCGCCTGCACCATCTCAAGCGCACAGTTCTTGTCGAGCGCAATGATCTTCTTCGCGTCCATGGACGGCACATGGATGAGCGTCGCGCCAAGCGGCGTGATGAGCTTGCCCGCGCCCTTAATGTTGAGGCTCGTCTGCGCGTCCTTAAACTCCGTGATCTTAAGGAGCGCCTGCAAAGCAGTCGTTCCGGCCAGGATCGTATTGAAGTTATAGTCGGAAAGCTTGCCCCACAGCGTCACAAGGTCGTTGTAGGTCGGCGCAGCGGTAAGCGCCGTCACGGTGATGCCCGTATTCGTGCCGTCGCCGTTTAACAGCACGTCCACTGCGTCCTTCATCTGTCTGCGCGCAATGTACGCACCGATCTGGCGCAGAATGACCGTAAAGAGGTCCAGTCTGTGGTGGCGCAGCGCTTCGTAGGAGCTGACAATCAGTCTGCCGCGCTTATGCAGCGTCACAAGCGAGCCCGCCGTCTTGATGACTGTCTCCGGAATGGCCGCGCCCTCCGCTACGGGGTCTTCGATCTTCTGGTCAGAAGCCGTCGCCGTCTGCACGGTGCGGTAATCGAGCGTGTCGATCTTCGTCACGGTCGCCGCGATGTCCGGCAGGGAAGATGCCATCTCCATGCCCTGGCGCACTGCGCGGGCGACGTATTCCGGGAACAGCGCCGCGCTCTGGGAGGAGGTGAAAAACTTCTCCACGGTGTCGCAGTTCGCGCCGCTCACACGAATGCCGAAGCGTTTAAGCTGTCTCTGGTACGCGTCAAGCCCTGCAAACGGTGTGCCCGCGTAGTTCTGGGAGCCGTCCAGCTCCTCCAAAACCTGTGTAAAATTCTTGCCCGGCACGCCGTACATGCCTTTTTCGAGTGTAATGTTTTCAAATGCCATTGTATAATCCCCTTTCTTAAATGCGGAACGCGCCGTCGTCTGCCGCGTTCGTGTCTTCCGTCTTTTCCGCTGCCAGCTGCGGCATTACGGGCATTTTGCGCTCCGCCGCCTTTGCGAGCGCCGCCGCCATTTCTTCCAGTTCTGCAATGCCGAGCGACTTTGTGATTGCCTCCGTCAGTCCGCGTTTAAACTCCGGCTGCGCCACGGCGCTCAGCTTATAGATGCGTTCGCACAGCGCCGCACGGTAGCGGTCGCCACACTCCGCGCGGTCGAAAAGCGCTTTCAGTTCTGTTTTGAGCATGTTGAGCTCCTCTTTCGCCACCGTCACGCTGTCTTCGCCGTCCGCGAGCTTTTTAACAATGTCGTACACCGTTTTGACCTCCTTTTTCTTCTCCGATTCTTCAAAGCGCGGTGAAAATTTCTTCACCACGCCCGCCGCGCGCTGCGCAGGCACTGCCACGAATGAGAATTCATACGCGTCCGCCGCGCCGCTTAAAATACGCACACAGCGCTTGCCGTTGTACGTTTTCCCCGGCACGTGCACACAGCTTTCCGCGCCGCACACGGAGCACACGCGCTTTTTCACTGCGCACCCCACGCTGACTTCCTTGCGTATGCCGCTTTCAATGGATTCAATAAACGCCTTCGTCCCGTCGTTTCGCGGCACATACGCCTGTGCAGTGAGCTGCGCATACGGCTCGTTTAAAGATGTTACCTTTCCGGGAATTTCCTTCACCGCAGCGTCAAACACGCGCGCCGTCTGATTTTTGCTCGTCGGCTCGTGGTCTAAAATGCCCGTCTTGCCGACAAACAGCTTCGCAAGCTCCTCGAGTGTCTCTTTCGTAAAGCACTCACCGTCCCTATCCACCTCGTTGTCGCACAAAACGACCGAAAACGTGTACACCTCCTCCGGCTTATAGGCGCGGCGCGTGTAAAGGTTGATCTTCTCCATCGCCGCTTTATCCGGCTGTACCGCCGTTACCGTTTTGCTCAAGCTTCCCCCTCCTTTAAAAGCTGCTCCGTCTTCGCCATGAGATACGCCGCGTTCGCGTGATCGACTTCGTCCTGCATCGTGATCTCGTTCCAGTCGATTTCCACCGTGTCGTCAAGACCATTTAGCCGCAGCCACGTTTTGCAGATCTTCAAAACCGCCGGCTCCAAAATTCTGCGGTACGCCGTCAGCTCGCTCGTCAGCATGTCTGCCTGCTGGCTCGACATGCGCTCCGTCGAGGACCACGAAAGCCCCAGCAAAAACGGCGGAATGCCCATTTTCGCCACAATCTGCTCCAGCATCTGCCGCACGGGCACTTCGCTGTCCATCTGCTGCCCGTCCGCGCCGATGGCTTTAATCTGCACGTCGCCCACCGCCACAAAGTCGCTCACGCCGGGGCCGTGCATCGCACGGCTCCACTCCTTTGCAAGCTGCCCCGCGCGGTCACCCGCGTTCATGTAACTCTCGTTTTTGCACGTCACCGCAAAGCGCACATTGCCCATACGCTCCCAGTTGATGCCGACGGTGCGGTAAATTTTCAAAAGCACCTCGCTCACAAACGGCAGGCCCTTTAAAATGGAGCTTCCCATCGCGCTGCCCGGCATCGGGTTTAACGCCGAAGTCAAAATGAGCTCCGGGTAGCGGCACGGCTCCGCACGCCCGTCTCTTACGACGAACACGCCCGTTTCAAGCGGCGAGATGAGCCGAATCTCGAGGTCTTCGAGCGACGCATTATACAGCGCCCGAATTTCCCCGTTTGCGAGTACGATCTCCCCAATCGCATTGCCGTACGTTAAAAGCTGCTCAAAATAGGCCGATAAAAAGTTATCGATGCCCATGTTGCAGCCGTTTACGGGCACGGTTTTTAAAAACCCGCGCAGCGCGTTTTCCGTGTGCTTTTCGGGGCAATACACCTCAAACCCGCCGATAAGACGCACCAGCTTGTAGATTGCCGCGTCGATGATCGGCACCTGCTCGCGCAAGGCACGGTACAGTGCACGCTCGCCTGCCGTCACCGGCAGCACCGGCGGGTATCCGCCCTGCGTCTGCACCGAAACGGCCGTGCGCTTCTCCTTTTTCAAAAATCCCAAATGCTAACTCCTTTCCTCGTCTCCCTTTGCACCGCGCAGGCAAAGCTTTCGCCCGCGCCGAGCACCGTGGAGACAAAATAGCGGATGTCGTCCATGGCATGGTCATTCTCCTTCACAGGCACATCCCGCGCGCCGTCGTCTGCCCAGCGGTAGAGGGAAAACTCCCGCACCGCGTCCACGCAGCCCTTTGTCACCTTGATCTGCCCCGTGCGCAGCGCCGTTGCCGTCATGCGGATGCCGTTTAAAACGTCGTTTTTCGCCGCCGTCACTGCAAAACCACGGCTCTGCAAAAGTGTGATAAAGCTCGCCGCCGAGGGGTCGCATACAATCACATCGGGCGTTCTGCCGCGAATGAGCTCCAAAAAGCCCTTAAAGTGCTCCTCGTCCGTGCGCCGCGTGTTTTCAAGCCGCGCGTCAAAGTAATACTCGTCTGCGCGGTACCACACGCCGCACAAAAGCCCCCAAAGGCCCATGGAGGTCGGGTTTACCGTACCGTAATCGATGGACACCGCATACCGCTCAAAGTCCGCTTTCGGCACTTCGCACAGGAGGTCAAGCGCAAACGGGTAAATCAGTCCCGTCGCCGCCGTCCACTTTCCCTCAATAAACCGGCTGTAAAACGCACCCGAAAACATCGTTCGGTAGCGCTTTCGCACATCTTCACTGAGGGACGGATTATCCTCCATCGTAAAGTGCAGGTAAAGCGCGTTTCGGCTCTCGGCTTTCAAAATCCACTCGCGGTAAAACCAGTGCTGCGGGTGCTCCGGGTTGCAGTTGAACCACAGCTTCGCGTTTTTCAGCGAACAGCGCGCAATGCCCTGCTCCACAAAAGAGCGCGGCATCAGCGCCACCTCGTCAAACAAAACGCCGCCGAGCGTCATGCCCTGAATGAGCGCCGCGCTTGATTCATCTCGTCCTCCGAAAAGGTAAAAGCGGTTTTCTCTGCCCTGATACGATAGGATAATCTCGTTCTCTGCCTGCCGCACGCGCATGGAAAAGCCCATAGACTTTAGCTTTGGTATAAGCTCCGCGACCACATTTCTCCGCACAGAACGGATCGTTTTGCCGCACACCGCAAAGCTCGTATTTTGAAAGCGTGCCATCGCCCACAGAAAAAAGGATATCCCCATACAGGTGGTTTTGCCGCTGCGCACCGCGCCGTCGCAGATGACGGCAAGCTTATTCCGGTGCGGGCTTTTTTCGCCCCACCAGCACAAGACCTGCATCTGCTTTTCGGAAAACGGCGTCACGGCTTATCCCCGTCTTTCAGCGCCGCCGCACCGCTTTCAATGGCGGAGAGCAGCGCCTGTGCACCCGTCCCGCTCGTCTCGAGCTCGCTGAGGAGCCGCAGCGCTTCGATCCGGTCGAAAAACCGAATTTCCATGCCGCCGTTTTTCGGTCTGCGAATTTCGGAGACGGCGAACAGATCCATGTTTTTCAGCGTGCGCGGGTTCACGTCCTCGCAAAAGAGCAGCCTTACGGCATCATGAATGCCGCCGAACGCCAATCTGCGAAAGCCCTCCTTCGCCGTTTCGTTCACCATGTTCCACATCCTCTCTGAAAGTTTTGAAGCGCCAAACGGCGTTCGTTTTTTCGCCCGCCTGTTTGTCTCTTCACCCATACCCCCAAAACCCAGAAAAGTTTCCCTCAAAAGGGAAACTTTTCAAATTCATGTCCTCCGATGTCCTACAATGTCCTCTGATGTCCTGCGATGTCCGGCGGTTTTTATTTAATTTCAGGCTCCCTCTGATTGAGGAAAAAGAAGAGATAACGCGCATCAACGCATGCTCACAGCTATATAAAAAGGGCGGCATTGAGCCGCCCTTTCAGGGAACCTGTGCAACCGGGTTTTCTACGGCTAAACAATCCCCCGGACTGTTCAAGCAATGCAAAGCATTGCTTTCTACCATTCCTGGTTTTTTGTTAGGCAATAAGATTTCGCTTTCTGCGGAAAGCGACTTAGGGCGCTTCCCTAAGAACCCGCAAGTTTTCTGAAGAAAACTTGACCAAAGACTTTATTTGTCGTTCTCCGTGAGCACATCGTGCATCAAAAGCGGCAGACATTTCTCAAATTTCACGCCCCAAATGGTGTTGTCTCCGCACGCTTTTCTCGTTTCTTCTATGCACTTTGCGGTGTACCGCACGGCGGCGGCACAGGCTTCCTTTACCGTTTTGCCGTTTAACATCGCCCCCAGCATCACGGCCGCGAAAATATCCCCCGTGCCGTGGTATTTGCCCGGCACGCGGTCGGAAAGCACCAGCGCCGTCTCGTCTTTTTCCCTATCGTAGCACGCCGCGCCGATTTTCTTCCCGTCCGTATACGCACCCGTCAGAATGACGACCTTCGGCCCAAAGTCGGAAAGGGCTTTCATTACTCTTTTAAGCTCCTTTTCGTCATACGGCCCGTCCTTAAATGGCTCGTGCAAAAGGCAATACGCCTCTGTCATGTTCGGCGTTACAATGTCCGCTTTTTCGCAAAGCCTCGTCATGCTCTGCGCCGTTTCTTTATTAAAAATGCCGTACAGCGTGCCGTTGTCGCCCATCACGGGGTCTACAAGGCGCAGCGGACGGCTGTGTTCGTCCGTAAACAGCTCGAAGATTTCCCGCACAGTGTCAATCTGCTCGCGGCTGCTGAGGTACCCGGAGCAGATGCCCTCAAACTCGGCCCCCTCGCGCTTCCAGTGCTGTGCCGTTTTCAGCATATCGTCCGTCAAATCGCGGTACACGGGATCTTTAAAGCCGCCGTGTGTGGAAAGCACCGCCGTCGGCAGCACGGATGTCTCACACCCCAAGGCGGACAGCACCGGCAGCATCACCGTAAGCGAGCATTTCCCCGCACCGGAAAGATCGTTGATGACCGCCGCGCGGCGCGGTTTTTCTTCTGTATTTAAAAACTGCATCGGGTTTTTCCCTCATTTCAAAAGTATTTCCGCTTTTATTGTAACCGCGGCGGAAAATAAAGTCAATTAGCGGTTTACAGGTGAAAAAAAGAATGGTAAAATAAAGGGTACACGTACAGGCATGCCCTGCACCCGCGAAAGGAGCTTTCTATGAAAACCGAAAAGCAACGCAAGCTCATCATTCGCATCGGCGCGGCGATTTTGGCCGGGCTGATGATTCTCTCGGCACTTTCCGCCGTACTATTCAGTTAAATACATTCAACCGTAGAAAAAATTAACCCCTTGAAAATACATTGTAAAGGAATGATCCACCCATGAGTAAACCGAAGTATTATATTTCGACGGCTATCGCCTACACCTCCAGCCGCCCGCACATCGGCAACACGTATGAGATCGTGCTCGCCGACAGCATTGCGCGCTATAAGCGCATGGAGGGCTACGATGTCTACTTCCAGACCGGCACGGACGAGCACGGCCAGAAGATTGAAGAAAAGGCCAATGCCGCCGGCATCACCCCGAAGGAATATGTCGACAACGTCGCGAAGATTGTCAAGGCGAACTGGGACGTGATGAACACCTCCTACGATAAATTCATCCGCACCACGGACGATTACCACGAAAAGCAGGTACAAAAGATCTTTAAAAAGCTCTACGAGCAGGGCGATATTTATAAGGGCCACTACGAGGGCATGTACTGCACGCCGTGTGAGTCCTTCTTCACCGAGTCCCAGCTTGTCGACGGCAAGTGCCCGGACTGCGGCGGCGAGGTCAAGCCCGCAAAGGAAGAAGCGTACTTCTTCAAGATGAGCAAGTATGCAGACCGCCTCATCGACTACATCAATAAGCACCCGGAGTTCATTCAGCCGCCGCAGCGCAAAACGGAAATGATGAACAACTTCCTCCTGCCCGGCCTGCAGGATCTCTGCGTTTCCAGAACCTCCTTCAAGTGGGGCATTCCGGTCGATTTTGACAACAAGCACGTCGTGTATGTTTGGCTCGACGCGCTCACAAACTACATCACCGGCATCGGTTACGACTGCGACGGCAACTCCACCGAGCAGTTCAAGCGTGATTGGCCGGCAGACCTGCACCTCATCGGCAAGGACATCATCCGTTTCCACACCATCTACTGGCCGATTTTCCTCATGGCGCTCGACCTGCCGCTGCCGAAGCAGGTGTTCGGTCATCCGTGGCTTCTGATGAACGGCGGCAAAATGAGCAAATCGAAGGGCAACGTCATTTACGCAGAAGACCTTGTAGACCTCTTCGGCGTAGACGCGGTGCGCTATTTTGTCCTGCACGAGATGCCGTTTGAATCCGACGGCACCATCACGTGGGATCTGATGATCGAACGCACGAACTCCGACCTTGCAAACACGCTCGGCAACCTTGTAAACCGCACCATTTCCATGACAAACAAGTACTTCGGCGGCGTTGTAGAGAACAAAAACGTCGTAGAAGATGTCGATAACGATTTAAAGAGCGTTGTGCTCGCCACAAAGAACAGCGTGCAGACGAAGATGGATCAGCTGCGCGTGGCAGATGCCATTTCCGAAATCTTCACGCTCTTCAAGCGCTGCAATAAGTACATTGACGAAACGATGCCGTGGGCGCTTGCAAAGGACGAAGCGAAAGCCGACAGACTTTCCACCGTTCTCTATAATCTTGTGGAAAGCATCACGATCGGCGCGGCGCTCCTCATGCCGTTTATGCCGGACACCGCAGAGAAGATCGTCGCACAGCTCGGCACGACCTTGCGCACATACGATACGCTCGATACGTTCGGCGTTTACCCGAATGGGGGTAAAGTAACAGACAAGCCGGAGATTCTCTTCGCCCGTATCGACCCGAAGGAGATGGGCGAGAAGATTGCCGCTGTGGAAGCGAAGTACGCTCCGAAGGAAGAGCCGAAGAAGGAAATTGAGGGTCTTGCCCGGATCAATATTGAAGACTTTGCAAAGATTGAGCTGCGCGCCGCAAAGGTCGTTGCCTGCGAGCCGATCAAGCGTGCAAAGAAGCTCTTGAAGCTCACGCTCGACGACGGCACCTCCACACCCCGCACGGTCGCATCCGGCATTGCGAAGTGGTATAAGCCGGAAGACCTCATCGGTCACACCGTCATCGTCGTCGCGAACCTGAAGCCCGCCGTGCTCTGCGGCGTGGAAAGCCAAGGCATGATCCTTGCGGCAGACGCAGGCGAGGACGATGTGCGCGTCGTATTTGTGGACGGCACCCCGGCAGGCTCCAAAATTCGCTAAGGAAAATCTCTATGATATTTGATTCCCACGCACATTACGACAGCGAGCAGTTCGACATCGACCGTGACGAGCTGCTCGGCTCCGTACTGCCGCAAAAGGGCGTCGTTGCGGTCATCAATATGGCAGCCGATTATGAAAGCCTCAAAAAAACCGTGGCGCTCTGTGAAAAATACGATTATATCTACGGTGCAGTCGGCATCCACCCGGAGTGCGCAAACGACCTGCCCGATAACTGGCTTTCGGACGTGGAAGCCCTGCTTTCCCACCCGAAGATCGTCGCCGTCGGCGAGATCGGCCTCGACTACCACTGGGAGGACGAGTGCCCGCGCGAAAAGCAGAAAGAGGTGCTTATCGCCCAGCTGGAGCTCGCGAAAAAACACGACCTGCCCGTTGTCATCCACGACCGCGAGGCCCACGGCGATATGATGGACATTCTGCGGAAATACAAGCCGAAGGGCGTCGTGCACTGCTTTTCCGGCAGTGCGGAATTAGCACAGGAGACCGTAAAGCTCGGCATGTACATCGGCCTTGGCGGTGTTGTGACGTTTAAAAACGCGCGCCACAGCGCGGAGGTGGCAAAGACCATCCCGCTCGACCGCCTTTTGACCGAAACGGACGCGCCCTACATGGCGCCCGTGCCATTCCGCGGCAAGCGCTGCGACAGCTCCATGATCCCCTACGACGCGGCGAAGATCGCCGAAGTGCGCGGCATCACGGCGCAGGAGGTTTTAGAAACCGCCTGCGAAAACGCCTGCCGCCTTTTCGGTATCACGCTACCGAACGCCGCAAAGTAAAAGGAGCGATCATCTTGACCATCACATATGAATACGGCGATAATCTCTATATCAACGTCACGAACCGGTGCCCGAACGCATGCGACTTCTGCCTGCGCAACAACAGCACGGGCAGCCTGTACGCGGATAACCTCTGGTACGAGGGCGCGGAGCCGACAAAAGAGGAAATCTTAGCCGACCTTAAAAAACGCGACCTCAATTCATACGCGGAGATTGTCTTCTGCGGCTACGGCGAGCCTACCGTCCGCGCGGACATGCTCGTTAAGACTGCGCAGTATATCCGGGAGCACTCTGATATGAAGATACGCCTTAACACAAACGGACTTGTCCGCATGATCCACCCGAAATTCGATATTGAGCAGTTCCGCGGACTTATCGACGTGGCTTCCATCAGCCTCAACGCCCCGGACGCGAAGCGCTACAACGAGGTCACAAGACCGCATTTTGGCGAGCCGGCGTTCAAGGCTATGCTTGATTTCGCCCGGGATATGAAGAACATGGGCGTTCAGGTGAAGTTCACCGTTGTCGACGTTATCACAAAGGACGAGATCGACCGCTGCCAGCAGCTTGCTGACAGCATGGGAATACCGCTCAGAGTGCGCGAGTACATCACCGACAACGAAAGCTACACATGAGGATTATCGGTATCGACCCGGGCTACGCCATCGTTGGGTATGGAGTTCTAGACTATGAGAAAACGCGGTTCTCCGTGGTGAACTACGGCGCGATAACCACCGCCGCCGGAACCAGCTTCGACCGCCGCCTTATGGAGATATATGACGACATGTGCACCGTGCTCGATATGTTCAAACCGGACTGCATGTCCATTGAGAAGCTATATTTCACCAACAACAAGACCACCGGAATCGATGTTGCGCAGGCGCGCGGGATAATCCTGCTGACGGCTGTGCAGCGGGACATCGAGATCTACGAATACACGCCAATGCAGGTGAAGCAGGCGGTCGTAGGCTACGGCAAGGCTGAGAAGCACCAGGTGCAGGAGATGGTGAAGAATATCCTCCGTCTGGACGCGATACCCAAGCCCGACGACACTGCGGACGCGGTGGCTCTCGCGATATGCCACGGACATTCCAGCGGGTCGCAGCTTTCGAGGCTCATTGCAAAGGCTGCGGAAAACGACGGCGCGATGGGAAAAATATACCACAAGAGTGACAAGAGGTAAAATACATGATATACAGCTTACACGGCGAACTAATCCACACAGAGCCGAACCTCGCGGTAGTTGAATGCGGCGGGGTAGGCTACGCCTGCCGCACGACCATGAACACGCTGAAAAAAATAGGCGGCAGCGGGGAAGTCAGGCTTTTTACGCAGCTGAATGTCCGCGAGGACGCGATAGATCTTTTCGGCTTCGCTGATACTGCTGAATTGCAGGCGTTCAGGCAGCTAACTTCCATTTCGGGAGTGGGTCCTAAAGCCGCGCTTGCGATACTGTCCGACCTCACTCCGTCCAAGCTGGCGCTGTGCATAACCACCGGCGACAGCAAGACCCTGACCCGCTCTCCAGGTATCGGAAACAAGATAGCCCAGCGTATCGTTATGGAACTGAAAGACAAGGTGGCAAAGGAACAGCACATCTCCGCTTCCGACTTCGGCACGGAGCCTGTTACTGCGGCTTCGGTAGGCGGCAACGCCGCTGCGGAGGCTATCACTGCGCTGTGCGTGCTGGGATTCGCTCTGCCGCAGGCTCAGGCGGCGCTCACCGGCGCAGACCCTGACAGCAGCGTTGAGGAGCTTATAAAATACGCGCTCAAGCATTTGGGCTGAGTCAGCGAAATCGCGTTTGGGAGGTGAGCGTTTTGAAGAATGCAGAAGCGACCGCTAAGGCATTCATGGCTATTGCGGCGGCTGAGTTTTTCCTGTTTCTGGGTTTCATGTATGCAGAGGGGAACGAAAATTTCCGGCTGATGTGCATATCCGGGCTGATACTCGGCGGAGGCACGGCGGCTGCCCTCGCGGCAAGTACGCTCTGCTCGTTTGCAAAGGAGTCTTTTTCGGAACGCCGGGCGGCTCTCAGGGCGCTCGGAAAACACGGGCTTCGCATTCTCCGGCACGACGAGGGCGCACGCTGCGCTTACAAGGGAATTCTCATGCTGATGAAGGGGCGCTACCCCGAGGCAGAGGAAAAACTCATGCGCGCCCTGAGTATCTCGGACAACCGCCAGAATCAGCTATTCTGCGTGGAGTGGCTCATCAAGCTGTACGAGGCGCAGGAGAACGAAGGTCAGCTTATGTGGGCGCTTCGGAAGGCTGCGGAGATAGCTCCGGACAATCCGGACGCGCAGTCGCGGCTCGGGCATGCCTATTACAACGAGGGGAAGCTCAGCAGTGCGGAATACTGCTTTGAACAGGCGCTCAGGTACGACCCTAACTATGGGTACTCCTACTACAGCCTGGCGACGATATACACGCTTCGCGGAGAGGACGAGCGAGCGCTCGAGACCCTCAAGAAATTGGTGACTATCCAGGAAAACCACCCGCTGGTCTACGCCGAACTTGCCACATGGTACGCAATGCACGACGATGAGAAGAACGCCGAGGAAGCCTACGACAAGGCGATACTCTGCGGCTACAAGGATCCAGAGGAGCTTTCAAAGCGCATGACCGCGCTGCGAATGTTCAACCACGCTGAAAACGCAACGGGAAACGACCTGCCGCGGGATTATTACAGATACATCGAAAAGGAAGAAACTGAGGAAACAGTAAAGGAAGATACAGATGCTGGAAATGTCTGAACTCGGGGGAAATCCCGAACGCAGTAACAGAATAGTCGAGCCGGAATATAATGAGTCAGATACCGATATCGAGTATTCCCTGCGCCCGAAGGTACTTGACGAGTACATCGGTCAGGATAAGGTCAAGGAGAACATGAAGGTCTATATCGAGGCTGCGAAAAAGCGCGGTGAGTGTCTTGACCACGTGCTGCTCTACGGTCCTCCCGGGCTTGGTAAGACCACGCTTTCGTGCATAATTGCGAACGAGATGGGCGTGAATATCCGCGTGACCTCCGGTCCGGCTATAGAGAAGGCGGGGGATCTGGCGGCTCTGCTGACCAACCTCCAGCCCAACGACGTGCTGTTCATCGACGAGATACACCGCCTTTCCCGTCAGGTTGAGGAAGTGCTTTACCCTGCGATGGAGGACTATGTTCTCGATATAATCATGGGCAACGGTCCTTCGGCGAGGTCTATCCGCATCGACCTGCCGAAATTCACGCTGATAGGCGCTACCACGCGCTCCGGACAGCTTTCTGCGCCTCTGCGCGACAGATTCGGCGTTATCCAGCGGCTGGAGCTGTACACTCCGGAGGAGCTTTGCAGCATCGTGCAGCGCTCCGCGATAATCCTCGCGATACCCTGCACAAAGGACGGCGCGATGGAGATCGCAAAGCGCTCCAGAGGCACGCCGCGTATCGCGAACCGCCTGCTCAAGCGCGTCCGCGACTATGCGGAGGTGCTCGGCGACGGAAAGATAACCCAGGAGCTTGCGGATATCGCGTTAGGCCGCGAGGATATCGACAAGCTAGGTCTTGACAGGCTTGACAGGCGGCTTCTGGAAATGATAATCAAGGGCTACAACGGCGGTCCTGTCGGGCTGGAAACGCTGGCTTCCGCGCTTGGAGAGGAGTCGGTGACGCTGGAGGAGGTCTGCGAACCGTTCCTCATGCAGCTCGGGTTCATTGCAAGAACTCCGCGCGGCCGCACCGCTACTGCGCTCGCTTACAGACACCTGGGGATACTCCAGGACGGTCAGCAGCGGCTTGATTTCTGATAATAGAGCATACTCTAATTAAATATACATAACGGGGGCAATAATATGGGAAGAATCTTCGGCACGGACGGCGCGCGCGGCGTTGCAGTCACGGAACTCACATGCGAAAGGGCAATGGAGATAGGAAGGGCGGCGGCTTACGTCCTCACTAAGGAGAGCGGCAAGGCTCACCCGAATATCATCGTTGGCATGGATACCCGCATTTCCTCTAAAATTCTGGAGGCGGCGCTGTCCGCTGGTCTTGCTTCCGTGGGAGCAAACGCGCTGCTGCTTGGAGTTGTGCCTACTCCTGCGGTGGCTTATCTTGTGAAAAGGTACAATGCGGACGCGGGCGTTATGATCTCCGCTTCGCATAATACCGTGGAATACAACGGCATAAAGCTGTTTTCCTCCGAGGGATTCAAGCTCCCGGACAGCGTTGAGGAGGAGATAGAGGCTCTTATCCTCGACCGGAAGGACGAGATCAGGCTTCGTGACGGCATCGAGGTCGGGAGGATCTCCAGGCTCAGCAGCGCCTGCACCGACTACATTCAGCACATCAGGGAATGTTCCGGCGCGGGGGACTACGCGGGAGTCAATCAGCGCTTCTGCTTCGACTGCGCGAATGGAAGCTCCGCCGCTACGGCGCGCAAGCTTTTCGCGTACCTCGGGAACGGCTGCGAGTTCATCGCAGACGAGCCGGACGGCACCAACATCAACGACAACTGCGGCTCCACGCATATCGGTCAGCTCTGCGAGTACGTTAAGAACGGCGGCATGGCGGCTGGATTCGCGTTCGACGGCGACGCCGACAGGTGCCTTGCGGTCGATGAAAACGGCAGGGTCATCGACGGCGACCGCATAATCGCAGTGCTTGCCAAGCGCATGAAAGAGAAGAAGATACTCAAGGGCGACGCCGCTGTCGTTACCGTTATGAGCAACCTTGGGTTCCACGATTTCATGAAGCAGAACGGCATGAAAACCGTCTGCGCCAAGGTCGGCGACAGATATGTCCTCGAGGAAATGCAGCGCAGCGGGTACAATATCGGCGGCGAGCAGTCGGGCCACATGATCTTCACCGACTACGCCACCACCGGCGACGGTCAGCTCACGGCGGCTATGCTCATAAAGGTCATGACCGAGACCGGGAAGTCCCTGGCGCAGCTCTGCGAGGGCATCGAGGATTACCCGCAGCTTCTCGTGAACGTGAAGATAACCGAGAGCGGCAAGGGCAAGTGGAACAAGGTTCCTGCTATAATGGACTGCATTTCCGCGGCTGAGAAGGAACTCGGCGATAACGGCAGAGTACTCGTCCGCGAGAG
>OGOG01000081.1_pt1 | contig 94817 bp, 81 predicted proteins | sample 1552581 | NCBI WGS metagenome assembly OGOG01 (sample SAMEA2580152, study PRJEB22360) | human gut metagenome | biome: human gut; feature: human-associated habitat; material: faeces | place: Denmark | collected 2008/2010 | reverse complement strand
TTGTTAAATATCTTTATTTCATTTTTCGGATTACCCCAACTATTGACAAAGAACCTTATTATTAAAATTAAAGATTTGTGTAACCTATAAGGCTTAAATCAACCTCTTTGGCAACATCTCTGCCTTCACGAATTGCCCATACTACAAGTGACTGTCCTCTGTGCATATCTCCGGCTGTAAATACATTTTTAACATTTGTTGCGTGGGAGCCTTCTGCGGTTGCCACATTTGTTCTTGCGTTTACTTCAACGCCAAATGCTTTTGTAACATAACTTTCCGAACCTAAGAAACCTGCCGCAATGAGTACAAGCTCAACATCAACAGTGTATTCCGAACCCTCGACTTCTTTCATCATAAGTCTGCCTGTTTTTTCGTCCTTTTCAGGCTTTAACTTAACAAGAACAGCACCCTTAAGGTTGCCCTTGTCATCGGAGATAAATTCTTTTACCGTTGTCTGATAAACTCTTGGGTCATGACCGAATACCTCAATAGCCTCTTCCTGACCGTAGTCTGTTTTACAAACTCTCGGCCACTGCGGCCATGGATTGTCAGCAGTACGCTTGTCGGGTAATTTTGGCATCATCTCAAGCTGGAGAACTGATTTAGCGCCGTGACGAATACTTGTTCCGACACAGTCGTTACCTGTATCACCACCGCCGATAACCATAACATTTTTACCTTTAGCGGAAATATAAGTGCCGTCCTTTAAGCCGTTGTCAAGCAATGCTTTAGTAGTTGATTTAAGAAAATCAACAGCAAAGTAAATGCCTTTAGCTTCTCTGCCTTTAACCTTAATATCTCTTGGGTTGGATGCACCGCAGCAGAGTATAACTCTGTCGTATTCGTCAAGCAATTTTTTAGCTTTTACATCTTTGCCTACATTGACGCCTGTTTTAAATTCAACGCCCTCTTCTTTCATAATAGAAATTTTACGGTCGATAACTTCTTTTTCAAGTTTCATATTCGGAATACCGTACATAAGCAAACCGCCTACACGGTCGGAACGCTCGAATACAGTAACAGAGTGACCTCTCTGATTGAGCTGGTCAGCGGCGGCAAGTCCCGAAGGACCTGAGCCGATGATTGCAATTTTTTTACCTGTTCTTACCTTTGGAGGATTTGCCTCTGCAAGTCCCTGTTCGTAAGCATTTTCGATAATGCCGTACTCGTTTGCTTTTACGGTAACAGCATCACCGTTAGCGCCGCAAGTGCAAGCCTTTTCGCAAAGGGCAGGGCAGACACGGGAGGTAAACTCCGGGAAGTTATTTGTAATTTTTAGTCTGTTATATGCCTGTTCCCAACAACCTTTGAAAATAAGGTCATTCCATTCAGGGATAAGATTGTTAAGAGGACAGCCGGAGAATGCATTGCCAATCTGCATACCTGCCTGACAGAACGGAACACCGCACTCCATACATCTTGCGCCCTGCTTTTCCTGATCCTTTTTGCTTAAAGGTGTGTGAAATTCATTATAGTTTTGTATTCTTTCTTTGACTGAAAATGCCTCGGCATCTTCACGATTGTAATCCATAAAACCTGTTGGCTTTCCCATTATTGTGTGCCCTCCTTACTTATTGTTGATAATCTGATAGAATGCTTCAATTTGAGCCTGTTCACTGCTAAGACCTTTTTCTTCCATAGAAGCAATCGCAGACATCATTTCTTTGTAATCGTGAGGAACGATTTTCTTGAACTTTGGAAGATACTCGTCAAAGTTATCAAGAATTTCTTTACCCTTAGTTGAGCCTGTTGCGGCTGTGTGTTCCTCAATGAGGGATTTAAGCTCTATAATATCGTACTTTTCTTTAACTTCGGAGAAGAGTACCATTTCTTTGTTAAGCTTTGTATAAAGATCTCTGTCCTCGTCAAGTACATAAGCTACACCGCCCGACATACCTGCGGCGAAGTTTTTACCTGTTTTACCTATAACTACAACTCTGCCGCCTGTCATATATTCACAGCCGTGGTCGCCTACACCCTCAACAACTGCTACGGCACCTGAGTTTCTTACGCAGAAACGCTCACCTGCAACACCGTTGATAAATGCCTTACCGCTTGTTGCGCCGTAGAAAGCAACATTACCGATGATGATATTATTTTCAGCCTTAAAGGTTGAACCCTTTGGAGGATATACAATAAGTTTACCGCCTGACAAACCTTTACCAAAGTAGTCGTTGCTGTCGCCGACAAGCTCAAGTGTAAGTCCCTTTGGAATGAAAGCACCAAAACTCTGTCCGCCAGAACCGTTACATATAATTTTAAATGTATCGTCTTCAAGCTTATCGTCAAACGCTTTTGTGATTTCAGAACCGAGAATTGTACCGAATGAACGGTCTGTATTCTTAACATCAACAGTAATTGTCTTGCTTTTACCGTTTGCAAGGTTAGACTTAAATTCCTTTAAGAGTACCTTTTCGTCAAGTGTAGAATCAAGCTTAAAGTCATAAAGATTTTTCTTTTTATATTCAATCTTATTTGAAACAAAGTCAGTGTTGAGAATATTTGAAAGGTCAACCTCGGCAGCCTGTCCCTCAATATTGTCTTTTCTCTTAATAAGGTCAATTCTGCCGACAAGCTCGTCAATAGTTTTTACGCCGAGCTTAGACATATACTCTCTAAGCTCCTGAGCAACAAAACGCATAAAGTTCATTACATACTCAGGTTTACCCATAAATCTCTTCCTGAGTTCAGGGTTCTGGGTAGCAACACCAAACGGGCAAGTATCAAGGTTACATACTCTCATCATAGCACAGCCGAGTGTTACGAGTGGGGCAGTGGCAAAACCGTATTCTTCAGCACCGAGAATTGCGGCAATCGCAACATCTCTGCCGTTCATAAGCTTACCGTCTGTTTCAATAACAACCTTGTTTCTAAGGTCATTCATAATAAGTGTCTGATGAGCCTCGGCAAGACCAAGCTCCCATGGCAAACCTGCATTGTAAATTGAACTTCTCGGAGCAGCACCTGTACCGCCGTCATAGCCTGAAATAAGGATAACGCCTGCGCCTGCTTTTGCAACACCTGCGGCAACCGTACCTACGCCACACTCGGAAACGAGCTTTACAGAAATTCTTGCGTCTGTGTTTGCGTTCTTAAGGTCATAAATAAGCTGTGCAAGATCTTCAATTGAATAAATATCGTGGTGAGGAGGAGGGGAGATAAGTGATACACCCGGTGTGGAGTGCCTTGTCTTTGCAATCCAAGGATATACCTTTTTGCCCGGAAGATGTCCGCCCTCGCCGGGCTTAGCACCCTGTGCCATTTTAATCTGAATTTCATCGGCAGATGTGAGGTACTTTGAAGTTACACCGAATCTGCCCGATGCAACCTGCTTGATAGCGGAGCAACGGTTGTCGGCTGTGCCCTTTGTGAGAAGTCTTTCAAGGCTTTCGCCGCCCTCACCCGAGTTTGATTTGCCGTGTAGTCTGTTCATTGCAATAGCAAGAGCCTCGTGTGCTTCCTGTGAAATTGAACCGTATGACATAGCGCCTGTTTTAAATCTGCGAACAATTGAATCAACGCTTTCAACTTCATCAATCGGAACAGGAGTTTCGGCATAGTTAAAATCGAAAAGTCCTCTGATATTAACAGGGTCCATTTCCTCTGAAATCATATGCGAATATTTCTTATAAAGCTCATAGTCGCCTGTTCTTGTTGACTGCTGGAGCATATAAATTGTCTGTGGGTTGTAGAGGTGTTCTTCCTTACCGCTTCTAAACTTATGACTGCCTCTTGATTCGAGTTCAGGGTTTGTGTTAAGTCCGAGTGGGTCAAATGCGGAAGTATGAAGTCTGTCAACATTCTTTTCGATATCTTTTAATGTGATACCGCCGATTCTGCTGACTGTACCTGTAAAGTAGTTATCAATAACATCCTTGCCGATACCGATAGCCTCAAAAATTTGTGAGCCATGGTATGACTGGATTGTTGAAATACCCATTTTAGATGCAATCTTAACTATGCCATGAAGAATAGCGTCATTGTAGTCATTAACAGCCGCATAGTAATCCTTGTCGAGAAGGTCATCAGCGATAAGCTCGTGGATAGTTTCCTGCGCAAGGTATGGGTTAATAGCACTTGCACCGTAGCCAAGAAGTGTAGCAAAATGATGTACCTCTCGTGGCTCGCCGCTTTCAAGAATGATAGCGCATGATGTTCTTTTCTTGGTAACAACTAGGTGCTGGTGAACTGCCGAAACCGCAAGCAATGACGGAATAGCAAGGTGGTTTTCGTCAACGCCTCTGTCCGAGAGGATGATGATGTTTGCACCCTCGCTGAAAGCCTTGTCTGTTTCAATAAAAAGTCTGTTGATAGCCTTTTTAAGGCTTGTGTTTTTATAATAAAGAATCGGAACGGTGGCAACCTTAAAGCCGTTGATGTTCATATTCTTGATTTTGAGAATATCTGTTGAAGTAAGGATAGGGTTGTGAATCTTGATTACCTTACAGTTTTCCGGCTTTTCTTCAAGAATGTTGCCGTCCTCGCCGATATAAATTGTTGTTGATGTTACAACTTCCTCACGAATTGCATCAATAGGTGGGTTTGTAACCTGTGCGAAAAGCTGCTTAAAGTAGTTGAAAAGCGGCTGCGGCTCTTTTGAAAGTACGGCAAGAGGACTGTCTGTACCCATTGCCGAAATCGGCTCGGTTGCATTTTTAGCCATAGGGAGGATAGATGTCATAACCTCTTCGTAGGTATAGCCAAATGCTTTCTGGAGGCGCTGTCTTTCGTCATAAGAATGTTCCTCAACCTTTACATTCGGAATCTTGAGGTCTTTAAGACGAACAAGGTTGCTGTCAAGCCATTCGCCGTACGGCTGTTTTGATGCATAATATTCCTTAAGCTCGTCATCGTCGATAAGTTTGCCCTGTACAGTATCTACAAGGAGCATTTTACCGGGACGAAGTCTTTCCTTAGTGACAATCTTTGCAGGGTCAATAGGAAGTGCGCCAACCTCTGATGAAAGGATAAGGTTGTTGTCATCTGTAATGTAGTATCTTGACGGACGAAGACCGTTTCTGTCAAGAACCGCACCCATAATATCACCGTCAGAGAAAAGAATTGATGCAGGTCCGTCCCACGGCTCCATCATTGTTGCGTAATACTGGTAAAAATCTTTCTTTTTCTGAGAAATTGTGTGGTTTCTGTCCCACGGCTCCGGAATTGTAATCATAACGGCAAGAGGTAATTCCATACCGCTCATTACCAAAAATTCAAGAGTGTTATCGAGCATTGCGGAGTCCGAACCCTCGGTATTTACAACAGGGATAACCTTGTCGAGGTCGCCTTTGAGGTGCTCCGACTTCATTGTTTCTTCACGGGCAAGCATTTTGTCTGCGTTGCCTCTGATTGTATTGATTTCACCGTTGTGAACAATCATTCTGTTTGGATGCGCTCTCTGCCAACTTGGGTTTGTATTGGTAGAGAATCTTGAGTGAACCATAGCGATTGCAGATTCATAATCAGGATCCTGCAAGTCTGTAAAGAATCTTCTTAACTCGCCTACAAGGAACATACCTTTATATACAATAGTTCTGCTTGAGAGCGAAACTACATATGTATCTTCGTTGCTCTGCTCAAATACTCGTCTTGCAACATAAAGTTTACGGTCAAAAGGCAAGCCTTTCTTAACACCTTTCGGACGCTTGATAAAGCACTGCATAATGTGAGGCATACATTCAACTGCTCTTTTGCCAAGCACATCAGGGTTAGACGGAACATTTCTCCAGCCGAGAATCTCAAGTCCCTCTTTTTCCGCAATAATTTCAAACATTTTTTTAGCCTGATTTCTTGCAAGCTCGTTTTGAGGGAAGAAGAACATACCTACAGCATAATCTCTCTCCGCAAGAAGCTTGATTCCGAGATCTCTCTGGGCTACTTTTTTGAAAAACTTGTGTGAAATCTGGAGCAAAATACCTACGCCGTCACCTGTTTTGCCTTCGGCGTCTTTACCTGCTCTGTGCTCAAGGGTTTCTACTATAGTAAGAGCATTTGCAACCGTATCGTGAGTTTTGATACCGTTAATGTTTACAACCGCACCTATACCGCAGTTGTCGTGCTCAAACTGAGGAGAGTAAAGTCCCTTAAAGTCTTGTCTGTTTGAGATTTGTTCCAATTTAATTCACCCTTTCCCGCTCAATTCTTCAACATTTGTTCTACACAGCATACTATATAATATAGTATAGTAAATGGAGTACGATAAATGGATTGAGCTGTTAAATACATTTTATATTTTTGCTAAAACATATTAATTATATGTAAAATGTATGCTTTGAAATATTCTGTCGCAAAACAGCACATTTGCAATAACTTTATTATATAGCCTGTTACTATAGTTGTCAATAGAAAAATGCAACTTTTTTATAACAAACTTTCATATTTTGCAAGAAACCCTACAAAAAATCAATAAACTAATGTTTAAAAGTAAAATAAGTGCAGGAAAATTACTTAAACTTGCAAAAGCTGAAATATTTTTTGAAAAAATTTTAAAAAAGCTATTGACAAATAACGCAAAAGGGTTTATACTACAGTCAATGACAAACAGCAAGGGCGCTGTGAGCCGAAAGGTTCGCAGTGCCTTTTTGTTTTCTAAAAAATGATTTCATTAAAAACGGATAGGAGAGATTAAAATGGCAAAAGTTCCTGAATTATTTGGCAGTATGGTATTTAACGATCAAATGATGCTTGAGCGTCTTCCTAAGGCTACTTACAAGGCACTTAAGAAAACAATCCAGAATGGTGAGCCTCTCGACGAGAGCGTAGCTAATGTAGTTGCAAGCGCAATGAAAGATTGGGCTATCGAAAAGGGCTGCACACACTATACACACTGGTTCCAGCCAATGACAGGTATCACAGCAGAAAAGCATGACAGCTTTATCACACCGAACGGTGACGGTCAGGTTATCATGGAGTTTTCAGGTAAAGAGCTTGTAAAGGGCGAGCCTGATGCATCTTCTTTCCCAAGCGGCGGTATTCGTGCTACTTTTGAGGCAAGAGGTTATACAACTTGGGACCCGACTTCATATGCTTTTGCTAAGGACGGTACACTTTACATTCCTACAGCATTCTGTTCATACACAGGTGAGGTCCTCGATAAGAAAACACCTCTTCTTCGTTCAATGGAGAGAATCAGCACAGAGGCTTGCAAAGTTCTTAATCTTCTCGGCAAAACAGATGTTACGAGAGTTACAACAACAGTAGGTCCTGAGCAGGAATACTTCCTTATAGATAAAGATGTTTATGACCAGAGAAAAGACCTTATCTACACAGGCAGAACACTCTTTGGTGCAAAAGCTCCTAAAGGACAGGAACTTGACGACCATTACTTCGGCGCAATCAAGACAAGAGTTGCCGCTTTCATGGCAGACCTTGATAATGAGCTTTGGAAACTCGGTATTCTTGCTAAGACAAAGCACAACGAGGTTGCTCCTTCGCAGCACGAGCTGGCTCCTATTTTTACAACTACAAATATCGCAACCGACCACAACGAACTTACAATGGAAGTTATGAAGAAGATTGCTGAAAAGCACGGTCTTGTTTGCCTCCTTCACGAAAAGCCTTTTGCAGGTGTAAACGGTTCAGGTAAGCACAACAACTGGTCAATTTCTACTAATACAGGTGAAAATCTCCTTGATCCGGGTAAAACACCTGAAAACAATATTCAGTTCCAGCTCTTCCTTGCAGCTATCGTAAAGGCTGTACACGAGTATCAGGATCTTTTAAGAATCTCTGTTGCATCGGCAGGTAATGACCATCGTCTTGGCGCTAACGAAGCACCGCCTGCAATCATTTCAATGTATCTCGGCGATGACCTCGGCGCATTGGTTGAATCAATCATCAATGGTACAGAGTATATAAGCAAGGGCAAGGTTAAGATGTCAACAGGTGTTGATGTTCTTCCTGACTTCAAGAAAGACACATCAGACCGTAACAGAACATCACCGTTTGCTTTCACAGGTAACAAGTTTGAGTTCAGAGCACTCGGTTCGGCTCTCAACATTGCTTGTCCTAACATAATGCTTAACACAATGGTTGCCGAGGAACTTTCAGAGTTCTATGATGAGTTGAAAGACGCATCCGATCTTGACGCAGCGGTTAAGGCTCTTATTAAAAAGACATTTACAGAGCATCAGGCAATTATCTTCAACGGCAACAACTATGCACCTGAATGGGTTGAAGAGGCAGAGAAGAGAGGCCTTCTTAACCTTAAATCACTTCCTGATGCAGTTGAGCATTACATTGATCAGAAAAATATTGACCTATTTACAAAGAACAAGATTTATTCTGTAGATGAAATTCATGCAAGATATGAGATTGAGCTTGAAAACTATGCTAAGATTATCAATATCGAAGCACTTACAATGATTGATATGGCTAAAAAAGATATGATTCCTGCCGTTACTTCATATGTAAGAGAGCTTACAGATACAGCGCTTGCTAAGAAAGCTCTTTCAGACGCAATCCCAACATCAGTTGAGGAAGACCTCATTACAAGTCTTTCAAATAAACTTGTTTGCTTCAGCAAAAAGACAGCAGAGCTTGAGAACGCTGTTATCGGCGCAAGCGAATATGAGGGCGATGTTCTTGCTTATGCTAAGTATTACAGAGAGAGCGTATTCTCGGTAATGACTGAACTTCGTGCAATCGGCGACGCTATGGAAACAGAAACAGCCGCTGATTACTGGCCATATCCTTCATACGGCGAAATGCTTTACGGTGTATGATCGATTGACTGATTTTTAAATTTTCAATTTGGTGACACAATGGCGTGTAACGAACAGACAAAAACTGTTTGGTACACGCCATTTTTGTTATTTTAAAAAAGGGGAGATCTATATGGCAGAAATGATTTTTGGCAGTACAGGCGTATGGTATATGATAGGCGCCTTGCTCGTATTCTTTATGCAATGTGGTTTTGCGATGGTAGAAACCGGTTTTACAAGAGCGAAAAACGCCGGTAATATCATTATGAAAAACCTGATGGACTTCTGTATCGGTACAGTAGTGTTCAGTTTGCTTGGTTTTGGACTTATGATGTCGGAAAACTATATTGCAGGTTTCATCGGCGTTCCTAATCTTACAATGTTTACAGATTGGGCAAGCTTTGATTGGAACTCATTTGTATTCCAGCTTGTATTCTGTGCTACAGCCGCAACAATTGTTTCCGGTTCTATGGCAGAGCGTACAAAGTTCTCTGCATACTGTGTTTACAGTGCAGTAATTTCATTGGTTGTTTATCCTATCGAGGCAGGTTGGGTATGGAACGGCCAGGGTTGGCTTGCACAGCTCGGTTGTATTGACTTTGCAGGTTCAATCGTAATTCATATGGTTGGCGGTATCTCTGCTCTTGTAGGCGCAATCATTCTCGGGCCTCGTATCGGTAAGTATGGCAAAAACGGTAAGGTAAACGCTATCCCGGGTCACAGCATCACACTCGGTGCTTTAGGTGTATTCATTCTTTGGTTTGCTTGGTACGGCTTTAACGGTGCTGCTGCAGAAGACGGTTCAAGACTCGGTCAGATCCTTCTTACAACAACAATCGCTCCGGCTGTTGCTACAGTAACATGTATGCTCTTTACTTGGATTAAGAACGGTAAGCCTGATGTTTCAATGTGTCTTAACGCTTCACTTGCAGGTCTTGTTGCAGTAACAGCAGGTTGTGCAGATGTTGATGCTATCGGTTCTGCAATCATCGGTATTGTTTCAGGTATCCTCGTAGTAGTTGCAGTAGAATTTGTTGATATTAAACTCAAGATAGATGACCCGGTTGGTGCATTCTCAGTACATGGCGTAAACGGTATGTGGGGCGGCCTTGCAGTAGGTCTTTTTGCAACAGGCAACGGTCAGGACGGTATCACAGGTCTTTTCTACGGCGGCGGTTTTGCACAGCTCGGTAAGCAGGCTCTCGGTATCCTTTGCGTAGCATCTTGGACAATCGTTTGTATGATTATCGTATTTACAATCATCAAAAAGACAATCGGTCTTCGTGTAACTAAGGAAGAAGAAATGAAGGGCCTTGATATTTGCGAGCACGGTCTTGTAAGCGCATATGCAGACTTTATGCCAATCGGTGTTGGTACAGCTTCACTTGACGAAACATTTGATGTTGAGGGCAATGTTCCTGTAACTAAGGCAGTTCCTGTTCAGCTTGCAGGCAAGTATGATATGGCTACCGACGGTACAAAGATTACTAAGATTGATATTCTCCTTAAGCAGTCAAAACTTGAGGCACTCAAGGAAGAAATGGATAAACTCGGTATTACAGGTATGACAGTATCACAGGTACTCGGTTGCGGCGCTCAAAAGGGTAAGGCAGAGTATTACCGTGGTGTTGCTATTGAAAGTAATCTCCTTCCTAAGATGAAGGTAGAAATCGTAGTTTGCAAAGTTCCTGTAAAGGCTGTTGTAGATGCCGCTGTAAAGGCACTCTATACAGGTCATATCGGTGACGGCAAGATCTTCATTTATGATGTTGAAGATGTTGTAAAAGTAAGAACCGGTGAAACAGGTTACGATGCAATGCAGGATATTGAGTAATCCTATTAAAATTACCTATCCTTTTTAATTCACATAAACCGAGAGGGTCGACACGAGAAATTGTGTCGGCCCTTTTGGCATAACGCACATCAAAACAGCACCGCTTTTTTGAGTTGTCCCCCAAAAGTCAGACTAAGAATCTAACGGTTTGGAGGTCACATCACTTTGTCGGTGCTGTAGTTTTATGTTTATAGATTTATAATATATCTCCGCCGATGGATTTTGAAAAGGCTTTATAAATGTCTTTTGCATTGTTTTCGCATAATATCCATAGCTTAATATAAGCAGAAATCGGAGTGACAGTAGGGAGTACCTGAATGCCTAATTTTGAATAAAGTTCTTTGCTTTCGTAAAAAAATCCTGCCTCACTGCCTGTTAAAAATACAGGAATGTTAAATTGTTTGGCTGTATTGCAGAATTTCTCCAAATCTTTGCTTGCGGTATTTACAGTTCCCGAATGATAGCTTTCCGTCAATACGGCTTTAATATTTTTATTAAGCTGCGGATAAGCCATTCCCACATACGGTGTAATTTTAAGTACAGGGGAAGTTGATTTGAAAACAGGCATATTCTCAAATTTTATTTCATCTTGCTTTTCTGTATAATTGATATTTTTAATAAAATTGCCGTTAATGATTTCACCGTAGTAAATATTATTAACGCTTTCGATTTTATCCGAATAAGCAAGGTGTTTTTGCAGGCGAGAGGCACGGTGAATGTTTGCATGCTCGCCGTTATTTTTGTATGCGACAAATACGCCTTTATTATTGCCTGATTTAATGAAATCCACGGCAGCGGAAAAATTCTCGAGTCCGTTTGATTTTTCGCTCTCGAGCGGATAATTTGCAGACACAAGCACAATAGGAGTATTACACAAGCCGAACATATAAGAAAGCACAGCGGAAGTGTATTGCAGTGTATCTGTACCATGGGTAACAATGATGCCGTCATAATTATTTATATTTTCTTTGACGGAATTATAAAGTAAATTAAAATACTCGCCGTTTAAGTTTTCGCTAAGTACCGTGTAAGAAGAGATCGCATCGAATTCAGCATAACCTCCGTTTTGTTTGTACATTTCGATTAACTTGTAACGGGTGCTTGAATCGGGAGAAATTACACCGTCATTGTAGCAGCTGCCTATAGTTCCGCCTGTAAAAACAACTAAAATTTTCATACAGCACCTCCGATTATTTCTTTTTATATTGTACCATATTTATTCGGAAAAATCAGCCTTTGCTGAAAACAGACTTTTACTTAGCTTTCTTTCCTGTGAAGAGTAAATTCCCGATTTGCCCGACGCTATAAAACTTATCAGACTTGCAAATACAAAATAAGGCGCGGCTTCGGCGCCGAAAAGCTCAATACCGAGCATAATTGTGGTAATCGGTGTGTTTGCGGCAGAACCGAACACGCAGATTAAGCCAATTGCCGCAAGAAAACTCGGTTCAATGCCGAATAAATTTGCATACCAGCCGCCGAATGACGCCCCTATGTCAAACAATGGAGTTACTTCACCGCCTTGAAATCCTGCTCCGAGTGTGAGCGTTGTCAAAATGAATTTTACGGGCATATCGTACCAATTTGCATTGCCCTCGAATGCGGTTGTTTGCTGCCAAGTGCTAAGTCCTTCATATTTGTTGAGATTTAATAAAATGATTAGCAATGTGACAACAACAGAGCCTGCAAATGCAGAGAGAACGGTATTTTTAAAAATTTTTGCGTATAATAATTTTAAATATTTGACCGCAAGAGCAAATAATTTTCCGAGAAGTCCGAAAAATACAGATGCGGAAACAAATATCAATATAAGTTTAAAATCAAAGTTAGGAACGCTTGCAATAGTATGTACTTCGTGTGTTGCGCCGAGCAAAAGCGTAACAGCATTTGCCAGATAAGATGATAAAAAGCATGGAATAACAGCGCTTGCGGAAAGCTGACCTATGCAGCAAACTTCCATACCGAAGAATGCACCTGCAAGCGGAGTGCCGAATACGGAGCCGAATGCCGAACTTAATCCGCTTAAAATGATAGTTTTTCTGTCCTCTTTTTTAAATCCGAACTTGTCGGCAACATTGCTTGTAAGAGTGCCGCCGATTTGAACGGCAGTGCCCTCTCTGCCTGCCGAGCCGCCCGAAAAGTGTGTCAGCAGTGTAAAGAAGAATGTAAGAACTGCAAGCCTTTTAGGTACTTTTACACCCTCGTTTGCACTCTGAATTATAAGATTGTTGCCTTTTGAGGACTCACCGCCGTATTTCTTATATACAAAAGCGGTAAGCATACCCGAAAGTGGCAAGAACCATATGCAATAAGGGAAAAACTCCCTGAATACGGACGATAATCCGAGTATTTTTAAAAACACGAATGAAATTATGCCCATAACAACGGCACAACAAAGAGATGCCGTCAATACCTTGAAATCAACAAACTTTCTTTTCATAATTCACCTCAAAATTTTGTAATTAAAAAATGGCATAAAAAAAGCCAATGCCCCTGTATAAAACAGAAGTCATCAGCAAAAGCGGTTTCGGAAAAATCCGTGGGAGAACCTCATTCCCATACATATATTATGCATTTATGGATATAGTATATACTGTACCGACCAAAAATGCAAGAGCAAAAAATAAATTTAAAAAATTTAAAAATAGGTGTTGACAAATAGAGGAAGATGTTGTATTATAATTATGCGAAAGGTTAGTGACAACTAACTTAAAGCAAGAATCTTTCCATTATTGTAATTGTGCCTCTATAATTACAGAAATAAATGTAAATCAACGCCTGTAAGGGCGTTAATTATGAAATAATAGTTAGTTAAAGCTAACTAAAAGGAGTATTATGTCTGAAGAAATTTTAGTCCGCCACTGCTCACCGACATTGGCGAATATAAAAACAGGAAATTTGGTTAATTGCCGAATTGACAGCGTATATAGGCTGAAAAAAGATATTATCTCCCTAAACTCTGTTCTCAACGCAAAAGGTGTGTCAATCCGTGTACTGTACTGTTCGTCCGAAAGAGCGTTGATTTATGTTTATCGTCCGGAAAAATTAAACGCAGATATGCAAAACGGCAAAAACAAAAAGTTTTTAAATTCAATAGGGTATAGAGGAACTACCAATGATGAGCTTATAAACGAGCTTTCGGCAAGAGTTTATTCTTGCGGCGGATTTCCTCACGAGATAGGATTGTTTTTAGGCTATCCGATTGACGATGTAATAAGTTTTATTGAAAATAAAGGAAAAAACTTTAAATGCTGCGGATGTTGGAAAGTATATCACGATGAAGATAATGCTAAAAAGACATTTGAAAAGTACAAAAAATGTACTAATATATACTGCAAAAAATATTTGCAGGGTTCGTCGCTTAAACGACTTACCGTATAAATTTACAAAGGAGTAATTAGTTTATGAGTAAAATAGCAGTAGTGTTCTGGAGTGGAACAGGCAACACAGAGGCAATGGCTGACGCTGTTGCAGAGGGAGCAAAAGGCGCAGGCGCTGAGGTTTCTGTATTTAATGTAACAGATTTTTCTGCAGATAAAGTAGACGAATTTGACGCAATTGCATTCGGTTGCCCGGCAATGGGTGCCGAAACACTCGAGGACAGCGAGTTTGAGCCTGTTTTCAATGAATGTGAACCAAAGCTCAACGGTAAGAAAATTGCCCTCTTCGGCTCATACGGCTGGGGTGACGGCGAATGGATGAGAACATGGGAGGAAACCTGTAATTCGGCAGGCGCAGTTCTCGCAGCAGAAAGTGTTATCTGCAATGATGCTCCCGATGACGAAGCCACGGCAAACTGTAATGCACTCGGTGCAGCACTTGCAGGCTGATAAATTTACCAATCCCTTATACATTTCATATTTTTTCTTAAAGACTGCCGCTTGTAATGAGCGGCAGTTTTTAATTGTAAAAAGTTTATTTAAAAGGGTAATTAGGGTTTAACAGAATACTTCGTCAGTCAATTATAAAAGTTTGGTCAACCTTTTCAAAGGTTGTGGGTGTGGGCAAAGCCCACAAATACTTTCCGTTTATGCAATCTAACGATAGCTGAACAGCCACACTGTTTGTGCCCGATAAAATTGTAATATCGGAAGATATTATGGGTTTTGTTCAAACCTGCAAGTCTTTAAAAAGCCTTGACCTAAATTTTTTATTATTTCACTTAACTCGTGCGATAAACCATATTTTAATATAATAAGGGTTGTCACACAAGCCTGTGGCAACCCTTATATTTTATTCTTCCATTTGTTTTCCTAAAAAAGCGGCCGCTGAATGAGCAAGTTTAACTTCTGTTTCAGTAGGAACTTTATTATCTTCGCCCATCAGCATTACAACTGCACCCGTAACATCGCCTGCGGCAATAATAGGGTATATGACTGCCGCTCTGTGTTCCACACCTTCAACCGGTTGAATATCACCGACCGTTGCCTGTGTTGCAGTATAACTTTTACGGCTTTCCATATAATTTTCAAGAACAGGTGAAACCCGTCGTTCAAGTAATTCTCTTTTAGATACTCCCGATGCGGCAATAACATGGTCTTTGTCGCAAATAATAACGGGTAAACCGCTTACTCTTGAGAGAACTTCCGCATATTGTGAGGCAAATGCCGATAATTCTCCTACAGGTGAATATTTTTTAAATATAACTTCGCCGTCGGTAGCAGTATATATCTCAAGCGGGTCGCCCTCTTTGATAACATTGACAGTAAAGACCTTGTCCGCGCGGTTCGCGGACCTTTGGGTAACTGCGATATCCTTACTGCCCGACTTAAAATTTACGGTGTGCTCCGTATCCTCAAGCGACAAAAGCTCGTCCACATCGGATTTGAGCCTGACATTCAAATGGTCCTCAAACACCGTGATTTTCTCAACGATCAAGCCGATGTCGCGCTTGTCAAGCTTTTCTTTTTTCAGCACGCCGTCAAAGACCTCGATAACCGTTTTCGCCTTTCGGTTGGCGGTAATCATATTGTTGCGCATGTTGTTGACATCGCCGAATTGTTTTTCGAGCATTTCAATACGGGTGAGCAGCTCTTCCTCCATTTCGTCATAAAGCGCCGCCTTGGTTCGGCTTTTGGCGTCGGACAGCCCCGCGTCAATCAGCATTTTTTCTTTATACAGCGCTTTGAGCTTTGCTTTTGCCTCGTTAAGCTGCGTTTCGATGCTCTCAACCGTCGCGCCGAGCTGCTCCTCCCGCTCGGGCTGCTCGTCAATCGTCTTTTGCAGCTCGTCAATCATTCCTTTGCAGTTATCGCGCACGCGGAGGATAAATTCTTTTAGAAGTCTATCAAGTACATCCACACGGATATGGTGCGAGGTGCAGCCCTTGAGTCCACGCTTGTGGTATGTACCGCAGGTGTAGGCGGGCGAGAGGTCGGGGCGGGACATGGAGAACATCGGGCTGCCGCAGTCGCCGCAGAACATAAAGCCGGAATAATCAGTGGCGTACTTCTTCTCACCGCGATAATTGCCCTTTGAGCGCAGCTCGAGCTGCTCTTTTGTGTAGGCAAAGGTTTTGCCGTCCACAATCGGCTCGTGCGCGTTTTCAATCACGATATTGTCCTCATCGCTGAGCTTTACATCCTTGCCGTTAATGCCCTTGCGCGTGTACTTGCGCTGACGGAGCGTGCCGATGTAAAAATCGTTTTTGAGAATTGCCTGCACCGTGATAATGCTCCATTCATTGCGCGCGGTAAGCTTGGTCGCCTTGCCCTCGGCTTCCTTTTGGGCAATCTCATTTGCTCTCGGGGTCGGCACGCCGCTGTCGGTCAGGTGATTTGCGATTTTTTTGTACCCCCAACCGAGATTGTAGAGTCTGAAAACCTCGCGCACGACCTCCGCCGCAGGCGGATCGATTTCATAGGTCATTTCTTTGGTGTTGATAATGCGGTAGCCGTAGGGCACGGCACAGATCCACTGCCCGTTTTTCTGTCGGTTGTCTATCATCTGCTTGATTTTTTTCGAGGTGTCGGTGACAGGCATTTCGTTCATCAGAAATTTGAACTGAATGAGCATCCAGTCGTCGCGCGTGGGGTAGTCGATATTGTCGCCTATCGAAATAATGCGAATACCGGCGTCGCGCAGCGTTTCAAGCTCCAAAAGCCCTAAGCTGTTGCGGCGTGAGAAACGAGAGAAATCCTTGACGATTAAGATACGCACATCGCCGTTTATCAGCTCCTTGCGCATTTTCTGATAGTTTTCGCGCTGAGAAAAGGTGTAGCCGCTGCGGTCTCTGTCCTCGTATATTGTCAGCTCCGCGTCGGGAAATTCCTTTGCCACAAAGTCGCGAATGATTCGTTTTTGGTTTTCTATACTGGTATTCTCGTGGCTGTCTTCCTGCAAATCCACCGAAATTCGGGCATATCCGTCAATTTTCAACTTTGTTTCTCCTTCCCATATTTCTGACTAACAACATTGTAATACAATCGAAGCAAAAAGTCAATACGTATCAAGAGGAATCTTGTTGCCAAGTCATTTATGTTCTCTACTATTGACAAAACAGCATTAAGTGTTTATAATAGAAAACACAAGAGGTGAGTGCAAATGAAAAATGCAGCGTATAATATTATGCCAGATACGGAAAATATTCTTAAAACCATGGGTGAGCAAATAAAAATGGCACGGCTCAGAAGAAGGCTGTCCGCAACATTGGTCGCCGAGCGTGCGGGAATCAGCCGTTCAACGCTGTGGAAGGTGGAAAACGGCAATCCGTCGGTTGCCGTCGGCATTTACGCCGCTGTTTTGCACGCACTCAATAATATGGATAAGGATCTCTTAAAAATCGCAGGCGACGACGAGCTCGGCAGAAAGCTGCAGGATATCGAGTTGCTGCGAAGAGGTAAGCGTCAATAAATTTATAGGGAACATTTGACAGGGTAAATCCCCGCAAATGTTCCCCATTTTAAACTCTCTGCGCCTCTTTACAAGGCGTGAGTGATTATTTTACTAACCGATTTTTAAATTGCTGTTGAAATCCGCGTTTTTTCGTGATATAATATAATTCCAAAATCGGTATGGATTTTTCTGAGTACCATGCTCATTTTTCGCCATACATCCGTTTAAATCGGGTGTATGGCGATTTTTAATAGGAGGTTTTATTATGGCAAACGAAGTGTTGAAAACAATCAGGTCACGCAGGAGCGTCCGCGCCTATAAGAGAGACGTCGTGCCACAGGAGCTGCTGAGGGAAATCTGCGAAGCCGGAACCTATGCCCCGACAGGCGGAGGACGGCAATCGCCGACAATTATCGCCGTCACAACCGAAAAATATCGCAATGAGCTTGCCCGCCTTAACGCGGAGGTTATGGGTAAAGACACCGACCCGTACTACGGCGCTCCCGTAATCATTCTCGTTCTTGCCGAGGGGACTGCAAGTACTTTTGTTGAGGACGGCAGCTGCGTACTTGAGAACATGATGCTCGCCGCCGCGTCGCTCGAGCTCGGCTCTGTCTGGGTACACAGAGAACGCGAGATTTTCGACAGCGAAAATGGCAAGGCTCTCCTGCGTGAATGGGGACTTGACGAAACTCTCCGTGGAGTCGGCAGTATAGCACTCGGCTATCCTGCGTCAGAATCGGAAGAGCCTGCAAAGCGCAAGGACAACTATGTAGTTATTGTGTAGAACCGTATCACGATAAAGAAAGTGGTTAAAAATGAGCCGAAAAATCAAAATATCAAGCGAGGTCACCTATTTTGCCGCAATCGTTTTGCTGTCCTTGGCGGTCGCAATTCTTTCTACCGCCGATTTCGGAATATCAATGATTGTTGCACCGGCATATCTGTTAAGCTTGAAAGCCGGATTTTTGAGCTTTGGGCAAGCTGAATATGTTGTTCAGGCAATTGTATTTATTCTTCTTTGCATTGTCCTCAAAAGGTTCAGGTTTGTTTACTTCTTTTCATTCGGGACTTGCCTTATCTACGGATTTGTGCTTGACCTATGGAGAAAAATCCCGTTTCTGAATCCTGCAGCAACGCCGCCCGGAAGTATGAATCTGTCGCTTCGTATTGCAATGTTTGTTATCGGTATGATACTCACCTCCTTTTCTGTTGTGCTGTTTTTCAAAACCTACCTTTTTCCACAGGTATATGACTTTTTTGTAAAAGCGGTTTCCTGTAAATACGGGATAAAGCTATCCCGCCTGAAAACAATCGTAGATCTCTCATGCCTGACGGCAAGCGTAATTATGACATTTGCATTTTTCGGCGAAATCAGAGGCATAGGTTGGGGCACTCTTATCATGGCTCTTTTAAACGGCACTGTAATAGGCTTTTTCTCAAAGCTGCTCGATAAAGCCTTTGACTTTAAGCCGACTTTCACACGGTTTGCCGCCATGTTCAAATTGGGGACTGCGGCGTAACCGCGAATTTCATCATACGAAAACCTCCGTATTTCTGTTGAACGATACGGAGGTTTTTTATACTAAGTTATGTACGCGGCAGACTGCCGCTTCCGCTTTATCGCGCGTCGCGCGATTTTGAAGTCTTTGCGCGCGGTGTCGGGTTATTAAGATTGTAGGCAAGCAGCTCTTTGGTATTTTCCAAAAGATTGCCGTCGCCCGATTCGTAAACGCAGACGAAGATTTTCTTTTTCCTGCAATCGGCAATAAACTCCTTTAGCTTTTGCTGCTTTGCCTCGTCCCTTTGGTCGGCGTGGGAGCACCACACCTTTGCCAGCCTCAGTTCGTTATCCATTACAAATTCCATTTTATCAAACTCCTCACATTTTCATTATTGGTTAAGTTTGGTGATTTCATTCACCGTGACGGTTATTCCGTCAGCCGTTTCCGAAGATGTTAATCGAAAATTTGAATTTGAAACGGATAGTCCCAGTTTATCTTGACAGTGTTTTGTCGGTTTTTGCATCGCGCATACGGTAGCCGTTTGCCCACTCGTATGGGTCGTTGCCGTGCTGAATATTCTGCTCGGATTTTAGCAGCTGTTTGATTTTCGTCTCATCGGTAACGAGCGTTCCTGCGACCTGTTTTTGAAAGCGCAGATTTTTCAGCATTTCGGTGCAGCGGTTTCGCTTTTTAGTGTATTCAGCAGCTTGTTCGGGCGTTTTTGCGCTGCACAGTTTGTTTTTCCAGTGTTCGCGATAGGCTTGAACCTCGGCGATTTTCAGCTCGCGGTCGGAAATATAAGCCCGCACCTCGTCTGCGTTCCAGAATTTCTCCTGTGAGAGCAGCATCAGCTGCCGCGTGTACCGTTCGGCAAACCGCGTGGTTTCGCGCATTTCAGGCGATTTCGGTTTCATACAAGCCGCAATAACGCATTCGGGTACCTGTGTTTCGGGCAAGAGAAGCTCCACCGCCGACTTAATCGTCTGAACGGTCAAATCCAAAATCAGCACAAACAGCACCGCATAAATTTCAATGAGCGACGCGCGGTCAACATTAAAGCTGTATAACGCTTTCCGCAAATTATATTCCGGCGGCGGTGGGTGTGTATCTACCCAAGTATAGGTGAACTTATAAAATCGAGCTTCGTACCGCTGATTGGTGTTCAGTCGGTCATATTGCAGATTTTCATCGAGCCTTTTAAAAATTGCCGATCGGTCGTATTCTTCCCCGAGCCTGTAAAGCCGTGTTCCGCGCTTTGAGCCGAGCGAACGAATTGTCGCATACTTCACATTAAATCCGAGATATACGCGGTAGCCGAGCTGCCGCAGCGCAGTCTCAAACTCCGCCTCGCTGCAGCTGCAGGAGAGCGCCTCGTCGATTGCCTCGCACATAAGATTATATTTGGTCGGCTCTCCGTTTTTCTCGGCAAAATAAATTTGTCGCGGTGCACGCCTGCCGGGATTTTCAATCACCGTCAGCCCCTCGCGGCGGCACATCTCATCGGACAGCTGCCGCATACGGTAATATTCCCGTTTATTGCAGTCGTATTTTTTGCCGTCCCACAGACACACCGGCTGAAGAACAAAGTGGTTGTGCAGCGTTCCCGTGTTAAAATGGGTCGCAACCAGCACCTGATATTTGTCGTGCCACATCTTTTGCGCCAGCTCAACGCCGAGCCTGTGACATTGCTCCGGCGTAACCTCTCCGGTTTTAAAGCTTTGGTACGCGTGGTAAGCCACATTGCCGCCGGTTTTGCCAAACCGTTCCTGCACGGCAAGCATCTCGGCAAGCGCCGTTTTCGCATTGCAATTGACGCCAGTCACGGCGTAAAATTGCTCGTTTTCGTCAAGCGTTTTGTGCTCGTCCGCCGCGTATCCGACGACCCGTGCAAGATCATGCGTCCTTGTCTTTTCGGGATTGCCTGCGTACTTTACCACATCGGCAAGGCTGCCCTTAACCTGCCATATCTTCGTCACCGCCATTCGCATTCACCTCCTTTCCGCGGTAAATGTCCAAAAGAATCTCCTGCGCCTTTTCAAGCGGACCCGTGTACTTTTCCGTGCCGCCGTAATCGGAAAGCTGCATCCGCACCGCGCCGATAATTCTGTACGCTTCTCCGAGCACCTCTTTCGGAAGCTCTGCAATTTTGCGCTCTAAGGCGCAGTTCCGCACATAGTCCGAAATGCTCAGCCCACACCTTCGCGCCTTGCGCTTTATAACCTCGGCTTCGGTCGGATACACTCTGAAATTTATTTGTTTTGTTCGCTCCCGCATTTAAATCACCTCTTTTCTCACGGGGGTATAAGGGGGCGCGGGTGTCCGGTGAACACCTCTGCCGCAGGCAGAAGCGCTGACCGAGCCGGCAGGCGAGAACGCCCCTTTCGCACGAATGTGCGCTCCGGTTTTGGCTATACAAAACCTATGCTCGCTATTCTTACGCATTTTACAGCCGCGTATAGCCACGGCTTTTCAGTCGCCCATAAGCACCACTCCTTTCTTCCTCTAACCTAACGTCAAAATCGGGAGAAAATATGCATAGTTTTCAGAAAAATATTTTTTGATGATGAGATTTTTTGCTCCGCTTTTCTTTGCCGTTTTGCAAGAATGCCGTTTCTCTCTCGACTTTTTTGAAGCTGTCGCACACGCTTTTCAAAAAAAGTAATTGCACACTCATATCCCATTCAGTCGGTTATTCAGTTGTCAAAGAACATTTCAGAGCTGATTCTCTCGACTTGTTCATACGCTAATATTCCCCCGCCGAGCTTTTCAACCCTCTATATTGGATTGCTGAAAAACCGCCGAAAAATTAACCCCCACAGTAAAACTTTTTTCTTGGTAGACTTTTCAGCCCCCACTTATCAAGCGGCAGAAAAATAATTGTTTTGAGCCAAATATTTTTTAGTGCATTTAAAAAACGGCATAAAAAATTCCTCCCGCGCCGTAGCACGAGAGGGAGCATATAAATATCTACTTTTATATAAAAATATAAGACACCGCATAAAAATGATTACGTTGTTTTCATACGGTGTCTTAGAAATTTGTTTTGTTCCTTATGCTTTGATGTTGCGCGGAAAATGAAATTATCAATTCATTTTTTTGTCTTCTTCTATGTATACAAATGACTGCGGCGCTTGGTTAATCGCGTAATCCTTTAAATCTTTTGGAGAGGGAAACAATCTCGGCTTTTTTAGTACATAGGCAAACGCGCATTTTGAATTCTTAAAGTATTGGCGATATTTATCTCGGGATATCCCGGCGCCGTGTTTAGTCAGTTCCCACATAGGGGTCATCTTCATCGACAGTATGCCATCAACATCCACTTCTCCTATTACTTGCTTGACCGGCGCAGTCGAATAAACAATGATTTTTTCGACTTTTTCGGAAGCAATATGTCTTCTGTATTCATATTTTTTCGTTCCCGCGAATATTTTCTCTGCATATTCCGGCTTAATAGATAATAAAATAACAGCCATACTTTCACCTGTCACATGTATAATTCTGTTTGTGAATCTCTTAAAATCATATCGAATTGATCATTTGTTAACCTTGTAAAAGGTCTTGGTCCGGATGGCGGAGCTACAATTCCTTGTTTGTGCAAATAATCGAGCGTTAATCTCTTTGTCAAGCTTTTTGCATACACAAATTTAATAACCTTGAGGTTATATCTGTGGTTATTCCAGAAGGATTTTAATTCTTCTTGAGAAAAAACGCTTCTGTTCTGGCAATGCCGCAGGAAATCCTCTTCGTTTTTAAATGAGGAAATAATGCGGTCTACTATTCCTATTGTTGTCATAACCGAACTATACTTTTTGGGTTGTGTTTCTCCCGTACGGTAAAAAACGATAACATCACCGGGATGAATATTATGCTCCGGTGCCCAAGAAACATATACCTTTTGAAGCGCATAACGGTGAGACACATTTGCTATCAATTCCACCTCATTATTCAAAATCGAATCAGGGAACAAGGGGGTGTGATATTGCGGAAAAATAGGAAGAATCATTTTTGCGCTGTTTTTTGCAATGTTAGGGAAATTATAGATAACATCTTTTGTGACATCATATAGCCCGAGTTTTTTGACTAACACTGTTTCTTTTCTGCCGTTTTTATGGTTTTTTATTCCGTGCCGATAGAATCCCCACAGCATAAGCGTTTCACACAATTTCTTTAGTTCGGGTCTTTCCTCATACAATGTAACATAAATCTCATCGAGATGACGTTCAATTGCATTATCAAAAATTATCTTTATAAATCTCTCTCCGAGCCTGAATCCGGTTGATTCAACCTTAAAAGTCCCTACTTTCAATCTCCTTTTCGCTGTAAAGGGAGGCGTAATGTCAGAATAGTTTTCTGTTTCATCTTCTGTTTTCAAATACAGAAATCCTAATATTCTGTCGTCATCAGACCGACACACATATGCATCCTCATTGCACTTCTTTGCAAACCACGCTTCAAAGTCTTCATAATCAGGGCGAAACGAGTCAAAGAATGTATCAGAGACATCAATATTCCCGATTGTTTCGGTTTTTACAGCTAAGGCTTTATACTCAATCAAAGCCGGATTGTCATCATTACATTTCGATATAAAGCCATTTATAGAAAACACTTTGTCCGTCAATCCAAGGCGCTCGGCTTTATTTCGCATTTTTCGATCTTCGGTTATCAAAATATCAACACGACCTGAATAAACCTCACACAAAAGTTGATTGTCAATTCGGTCGTTATCTGTTTTAGGTGTATCTGCAAGTAAGTCCAAGAACGCTCTGCTTTGCGGAGCTATGCTTTTCATTTCTGTATATGCGGCAAGGCGAGCATTATATATTTCTTGCTGCGTACTGTTATTTGCTTTTCTCAATTCCTGTAAAGAATACGGATGCACAAGTTTCTCGTAATGAAGCTTGTCCAACCACTTGAAAAGTAAACCAATGGAGTAATTTGTAGCTTGCAAGTTTTCGCGATGGATAATAATATTTGTATCAAGCAGCGCTTTCAATGTTCGATACACCTCACAATCCCTTTAATTATTCTCCTCAAAATTTTCGACCTGCTCCATAACTTTTTGAAATACTTCAGGGCTATACTGCGGCGGATAACCATTTTTGATAAGGCAAACCTTAATGTCAAATTTCAGCTGGTCGCGTACAATTTGATTATTAAGCCAATCGGCAAATGAAGATTTGGTGTCAATAATTTCTTTGATTTTTCTTGCCAAAGATTTGCACTTATCATTTACGGAAATACCGCCGACAGTTTTATCTTCGCCGTACTCAAAGTTATACTGATTTCTTAATGACATCAAGATATCATAAAATGCCTTTTCTTCAAAAGTCAATCCGATTTTACGGAAGCTTTCACGACTTTCATTCATCTCCCGCAATATCTTCAATGCCTGTTCGGTTGCGGATTTAATAATATCTTCGGACGCCTGCTCCTGCGTTTCGCCCGCTTCTTCTACTGTCAAATGCTTGCGGCGCTCGTGATATTCTTCTATCGTTTTTTCGAGCATTTCCTGAAACTTCTTTGCTTCCACCTGATTCGTTTTGCGGTATTCTGTAATTTGCTTTCTAAGTACCTTAATAAGCAATTCCAACTTAGATGCCGGCAATTTAACATCGGACAGTTTTTCAAAGTATTCAGGGCTGAAAATATCTTCTTGTTCGCCTCCGCTAAGCACACTTTCAACCTTGTTGTACTGAAGAGCCTCTTCGACCATTTTGAATACATGGCGGTTCATTGTTTCTGTATCCACTTCGGTTGTACCGCTCATTTTGCGAACAAAGCCGGCGATTGCCATATAACATTGCGCGAGAGCGGATTCTTCGTCTCCGAGTTCTCCGGACGGCTGGCAAACATCAAAAGCCATCCGCATCCTTTTTACCGTCTTCAAAAAATATGTTTTGAACGATACTGTTTTGACAGATTTTCCGCTGTTGCTTTCGCTCTGCAACTCCTGCGTAGAGGCAAAGACGTATTCAGCCGCTTTCGCAAGAAGCTTGTACCGCTCAAACGGATCACCGTCGGGATTCAAAAACGGCTTTAAATCATATCCGAAAAACAGATTGTTAAGAACAGATAGCTCCTCCCTAAATACTGTAGTAGCCTGTTCGACATCATCTGTTGTAGGCGCAACCGATGTGTTGCCGCCGTATATCTTCATTGCCTCACGCATGTTGTTGCGGATACCGATATAATCGACGATCATTCCGTACTCTTTTCCGGGATATTTTCTGTTTACGCGGCTTATCGTCTGAATCAGCAGATGTTTTTTCAGCGGTTTGTCATTGTACATATATGTGAGCGACGGCACATCAAAACCGGTTATCCACATATCGACTACAATGACAATGTGGAAATTTGATTTATCCTGTTTAAATGCGGCATCCAAAGCCTCGGAGCGCTTATCGTTTTTTACGCCGCCGAGGTAATTGTACATATCTGCTTTGTCATTACTGCCGACACTGGCGACCATAGCCATAAAAGGCATCGGCGTTAATTCTTTCAACTCCTCATCGGTTGCCGTAAATCCGTCAGCAACCTTCTTTTCTACAAACCATTCCGGATACTTGTCCTGAAATTTTTTGAGAAGTTCATAAGCAATTGTTCTGCTTGAGCAAACAATCATTGCTTTCTGCACTCTGTCGGGGTCTTTGGCGCAGGAGGATACATAATGATCGTGAATATCTGCAGCAAGGCGCTCCAAGCGGGACGGCTCACCGAGGATAACTTCCATAGAGCTCATAGCCTTTTTGCTTGCCTCAATATCTTCCTCGGTTGCACCGTCATCAGCGCATGTTTTATAATATGTTTCTATCTGTTTGATTTTTTCGGCATCAAAGAGCACCTTAGCAATTCTCGGATGATATTTAATAGAAACCGTCAGTCCGTCGGCTACCGCCTGATCCATTGTGTAGCGGTCGATTTCATCACCGAATGTCTGATATGTTTCGGCGATGGGAGTGCCTGTAAACCCGACAAAGGTTGCATTCGGGAACGCCTCTTTCAACACCTTTGCATAGGGCTTTGAAACCATGGCTTTCATATTCTCGTCGGCATCTTTGCTGAACTGAATTTTTTTAGAATGTTCGAGCTGTGTTCTGTGAGCTTCGTCTGAAAAGCAAATAATATTCGCCCGTTCGTTGAGGAGTCCGATTTTGTCGTCCTCGCGATCGCAGAATTTTTGAATGGTGCATATATAGAAGCCGCCGCTTTTACGGGAGCTTAATTCCTCTCGCAAAACCTTGCGATTGGGAACAACGCTTACTTCACCAAGGTTCAAAAACTCTTTGCTTTTCGTAAATAGCTTTGCACTTTGCTTTTGGAGCTCATCTCGGTCAACGATCATTATGATCGTCGGAGAACCAAGCTCGGGACAGCGCATTGAAAGCTGACGGGCAAGGAAAGCCATAGTATAAGTCTTGCCGCAGCCTGTTGCACCGAAATATGTACCGCCCTTTCCGCTTTTTTCTTCAACGGATTTTACAATGCTCTGTTTAAGAAGTCTTGCCGCAAAAAACTGAGGATAGCGGCATACGATTTCGCGCTCGTCACTGTCATAAATGCTGTCCTGAAAATAGATGTAGTCACGAAATATCTCAAGAAACCGTTCTGGCGTATAGACGCCCTTTATCATATTTTCGGTTTCTTCAAAAGGCAATGTTGAAACCGCGTCGCCGTCATTTACTCTTCTCCAGGCATAAAAATGCTCATAGGGAGTACGAACTGTACCGAGCCGGGTTTTCACGCCGTCCGAAATACATGCCAAAGGGCAATAGTGGAGCAAATGAGGAATATCACGCCAATAACGAATATTAATCTGCTCCCACGCGTCATAAATTGTGGCATTGGCATCAGCCGGGTTTTTGAGCTCTATTACGCAAAGCGGTAACCCGTTGACAAACAACAGTACATCAGGTCTGCGGGTTTCTTTTTGACCGTTATTGATATATTCTACAGCAAACTGATTCACGCAGCGGAAAATGTTATTGTCCGTGGTTTCAAAGTCAATCAGTGATATTATTCTCGGGATGCCGTTCTGTGGAGTGAATTGTATACCGCTGACCATCCAACCATAGACCTTATGTAGCGTTGCAAAGTCACTTTCCGCACCGACAAGACGGACAGAATCCATAATCTGATGAATTTCATACGGGAGCAAATCTGGATTGGTCCTTGATAAAAAGTTTTCTAAATCATCAGAATACAAAACATCACTGCGAGTCTGCCGATTGATTTTATCCCCTTGTAAGTACTGCCAGCCTTCTTTTTCCAAAAGGGTAATGAAGGCATATTCATATTCCGACTCGCAAAAGCGTCCGTTGTATTCTTGCAATTTAGACATACCGTTGTCCTCCAATTAGTCGTTTTCAAATGTTCCGATTTTTTTCAACGCTTTTTCAATAAAAAATTTATTTATTAGCTTCGCAATTGAATCCGTGTCATCAAGCGACTTCAAATAATTTATCAGTTTTTCAAAGTTTTCTTTTGTATGTCTTTGGTTTTCTGTACTTGAATATTCAGGATAATCAAATGACAAATCTAATAAAACCAATGCCATTTCTCGCCTTGCTGTGTTGTCAGATGAGCTATACTTTGCTTCAAACATGCAAAGCAAATCATCACCAAATTCCTCAAGATATAGGTGTTTTAACGAGTAACTTGGAATTGAATCGTCACCATTTATATAGAGCTTGAATTTTTCCTTGTTTTTTGCAGCAACTATTCGGTTGTCAAATTTTTTCAAGGCTTTTCGCAGGTTTTTCGCTTCCTCATCAACTCTGTTTTCTTCAATGAACATATGCGATTTAGGTTCTTCAAGATCACCATTTTGAAGCATTGATAACCTTTTATCAAGTCCTTTTTCCATTCTTTGATAATCGACAGTCACAGGAATTGTAATGTTGTTTTCTTTCAAAGCATGAATTTTTCCTATCAAAGTAACCATTTGATCCCTTGAAAGCTCTCCATTATATGCAAGGGAAACTGCTTGCGGAAGTCCTTCATCTATGTCTTTCTGTTGCAAATCCCAAAACATATATGTCAAAAAACGATAAAGTGGTGTCTCGTCTTTTTCAGAATATTTTTGCTTAAGTTCATTGGTAAACTGAACTTCGTCCCAAGCGCCAGATTTTATCCAATGTCTAATGGTGATAAAACTACTGTTGTGCTTTCCTTTGTTTGGGTATTGCTCATCTGTCTCATTTGTAAAAAAAGCAAAGTTCTGCTTTTCGGAGGATTCTTCATCTTTTTTCGGGGCTTTCGATAAATATACTTCTGCTCCAAATGTATATAACGCACACTCCATATAATCTGTGACAACTCCAGATTCTTTCCAAGCCGCATACACTCTTTCAAAATCAGCAAGTATGGATTTGAGTGTTCGTATGTTAAATGTATCACTTTCAAAAAACACACTTTTTAGTAAACCTATATTTTCAACCAAGAAACTTTGATATCCATTAATTACCTCTTTATAGTTGAGCACTATATTTTCGATAATGGATTCATAATCAGCCGACATACAAAGCGTACGTGAAATAAGCTTTTCTTTGTATTCATCATAGTCTGTTTCTCTGATTTTTTCTTCATCAGCGATAATTATAACCTTGATTTGCTTGTTTTCGATGAAATTGTTGATTGTACCTAAAAGATCTTTCTTGCTGTTTATACCGCACCGCTCAAGATCATCAAAAATAATGACAAATTTTCTTTTATTATCGTCAGTGCCTATTGTGTTTTGAATATCAATAAAGCTGAAAACATCATAGCTAAGAGCGGTCGACAGTCCATGAGAAGCCGCTGATAATCCTGTTGTTCCCGGCGAGGCGATTGCAGCAACCGCCAATCCGTCTTTAATCAGCGTACTTATTTTTCTTGATATTTTTCTTGTAACCTTTCCTATTGTTCCAAATTTGAGATAAGTATACTCTTTTTTTACGCTCTTGTTAATGGCAGTAATGCTATCTAATCCAAAGAGCGAAATAACAGCAACAGCCGCAGATTTTTCATCATTTAAATCTTTGGCTATTTGTTTCACTAAGAAAGATTTTCCGCATCCCCACGGTCCTGTCAAAAGTAGAGCGCCGGTGTTTTCGTTGCATTTTATATAGTCAAGTATTTCGCTTTTTATGTCCATTTTATACCCCTTTGTTTATAGCAAATAAGAAAATAAAAAACTTAGTTTTCCTCCAACGATCCTTTAATCAAAATCGGGCATATGTTTTTGATTTGAGCTTTTAATTGTTCGTTGATATTTCGCCTTGATTGATATATAGAGAAAATGTCAACAATGTTTTGTTGCACTTGAGCACTGGGCATAGGGATTGATAATTCGCACATATCTTCAAATGAAAAAATATCTCTTGTTGTTCCAAAGGATATAAACCCAGCGTATCTTTGCGTTTCCGAGCGGTTTAACCACAAAAGCAGGTATTTTGGCAAAAGTTTATTTTTATCTGTCACTTCAAACACTTGATAACTATTTGAAACAACGCAATCCGGGCCCTCGCGCAATGCCACTGGGAGTTTAGTATTATGTGCTTTCATTACTTTGTTAAATGCAAATTGCCCTGTTCGCACTACGCTTCCATTTTCCGAATTTTCCGCAACCCTTTTAGGATCTGTAAAAATGTGATCAACATTAACTCCTTGAAAAAGTGAAATCTCATTGTTTTCATTTTTTTCATTGCATTCTTCAATATACGATCCAATTTTCTCGCACGGCATTCTTCTCCGTAAATCTTCGATATACGCGTCGCAAGTGAGTTTCAAATCATCCAAGCCGCGCTCGTAAACTTGCTGATTGGCGACCATAGCGTTATAGATATCAACATATTTCTGCTGTGTAGGCAGGTTGGGAAGTGGAATTATGATGTCGCTCATGTCTTCAAAGTTAAATTCCGGTCGCTGACTCCCGAAATTTCTGAATGTTACTTCCCTCAAAAATTCATCTCTTCGAAAGTATATATAGAGCCATAGAGGGTTTATAATCTTTTTTCCTGCTTCGTTGAGATAGAATACCATATACAAGTGTGATACGATACACAATCCGTCGGTCCGATATGCAATTGACCCCAAATTTAATCTGGTGGGATTGTAAACAAACGCACCATCATTCACAATTTTATAAGGCTTCAAATTTACATCTATCGGATCGCCCTTGGGAACTGCAAAAACGCCTTGACTTGTAACGCCGGAAATCAAATCTGCTCCGTACTTCAATTCACGATTGTTTTTGGTGGAGCGAACAATGTAATCTCCGAGTCTAATCTTACTCAATGCCATAGCCAATCCCCCTGAAGGCGTCTTCAAGCATCTTTTGAGACTGCTTTTCCTGTTCTAATATTTCATGCATTTCTTTTTGAATACGGGTCATCTCGGCATTGTAATCAATATCCAGATCATGATCAATAAATTCAATATATTTGCTGGGTACAAGACTCCATCTATTCTTTTCGATTTCATCTATGCCGACACTGCGATAAAGTTCCGGCACGGCATAATCTGTGCCGTTTGTGCCCTCGTTTTGCCATGTGTGATAAATATCGGCGGCTCTTTGAATCTGCTTGCTGTCAAGCAGAACTTTCTTTTTATTTTCGCCCTTTACGGGGTTTTTTGTCCATGTGCGCAAATCCATAAACAGTATTTCATGCTCACGGTTACGCAGATTTCTGCCGTGATAGCTTCCGCCTTTTTTGTTTTGATTCAAAATCCAGAGAGTTACGCTTATATCAGTTGTGATAAAAAGCTCACGCGGAAGAATAACAATTGCCTCAACCTTATCATTTTGGATCAGCCTTTTGCGGATTTCAAGAGTATCGCTGTCACCCAAAGCGCCGTTTGCGAGCAGAAATCCGGCAACTCCGTCCGCAGCTTTCAGGTGAGAAAGTATGTGCAAAATCCAAGCATAGTTGGCGTTGCTTTCCGGGGGAGTTACATAATCCGCCCAGCGAGAATCATTTTTCAAATTCTCGTCATACCAACCTTTAAGGTTGAACGGCGGATTTGCCATAATGTAATTGAAGTAGATGCCTTTATGTAAATCGTGCGTGAATGTGGAGTCCGCCTCACCGCCGAGGTGATGGCTGATTCCGCGCAAAGCAAGATTCATTTTTGCAAGACGATAGGTTGCAGGCTCTTTTTCCTGACCGTAAACATTGATTCGGCTGATATCGCCGAGCTTAGCTTTTACAAGGTCAGCACTCTGAATAAACATACCTCCCGAACCGCAGCAAGGGTCATACAATGTTCCGTCAAACGGTTCAATCATGGTTGCGATAAGCTGAACTATGTCATGCGGTGTATAAAATTCGCCTTCTTCTTTGGTAGCGTTAACCGCGAATTCTTTAAGGAAGTATTCATAAACACGGCCGATAAGGTCTTTTTCTTCGCCAAACGCTTTATGGCTGATTTTATTTACTTCATCGACAATCTTTTTTATATCATTCGCCGCCAAATTACGGGTGGTAAATGTACCCTCAACAAAGCAGCCGCGAAGCTGATTGCTGCTTGTGGCAATGCTGTGCAGCGCTGTATCAAGAGCAACATTCAACTGCGGCGCCGGTGTGTTTATAATAGTTGTCCAGCGTGCTTCAATCGGCAGATTGTATGTGCCGTCCGTAAATGTAGCATCGTCAAAGAATGCCGCAAAAATCTCTTCGTCGTCGGGATCAAGCCCCTGCGCAATTAAATCCTCGCGCAGCTTTGCTACGCCGTCTTCAAATTTTTCTCCGATAAAGCGTAAAAATACGAGAGTCAGCATCATATCGCGCTTTTCAAAGAACGATCCTGAATTTCTTGCTGCGCGCAATATATCGCGACACTTGAAAAGTATCGAATCTATATTTATCTTTTCCTCTGCTTTTTTCTTAGCCATAATTTCCTCCAATAAGTTTTAAAACATAATTTGCTTTGCTAAATTGAACTTTAAAGTTTTCGAGACGTTATTTCCAATATTTTCTCGGATTTTTTGGATTTCGTCAGCGCTTCGGCGATGTTCATAGCGCAAAACCACCACTTTGCGCTTTCTTCGTCCCAAACGGCGCAAACCGGAATATTCTCAAAAAATCTGAGCGAAGCTTTATCTGCCATTTTCCGCAACGTCCTCCAACACTCTCAGATAATCATCAAGCCGCTCGTTTACATATCCGGCAACAAGGTCGGTCATTGCGACTGCGCCGCCGCTTTTATAGTATTCGTCGAACGCATCATAGTACCTTTTGCGATCGGCAAATTTTATATTTATCGGCGGATAGCCGTTTCGGATAAGGTCAAGGTTAAGAATCAGCCGTCCCGTTCTGCCGTTGCCGTCGATAAACGGGTGAATACCCTCGAACTCCAAATGAAAACGGGCAATACGCTCAATCGGGTTCATTGTTTCCTTGCGCTTTTCATTTTCAAGCAAAAGCTCGGTGATTTTAGGCTCTATCATATACGGCTGCACAGGTTTGGTGAAAGCACCCATAATGCGCACGGGAATGCGACGGAACACGCGGATGCTTTCTCCCACGGTAGAACGGAGCGAGGAAATAATCGCTTTTGCGTTGTTGGTGCGGTTGTCTACCATTACATATTTTCTTGCAGAGGCGATTTATCTACTTGTACTATGCTTAAATGGCAAAGTGAAATTAGGATTTTCTCATTTTTACCTTAAAAATCGCAGCTTCACTTTGACAATTTAGGCATCAATTTTAATCATTATACGCCTTTTACTGTCCTAAAAAACGGACACTTTAATGATTTTTTATCATTCCGCTTCAACGGCAACATGTTTTCCGCTGAAGGCGACGCCGTATTTATAGATTGTTTTTACACCTTTTAATTTTAGCTCGGTGTCGTATTTTTTATCGTTAATTTGTTTTAGTGCTGTTTTGGCAAGCTCTTGTAATTCGTTCTCATTGCAGTTTTTCTCGGCTTTCAGTTCGATGATAATACCGGGAAGATTACTGACTTTCGGAGAAAGTGCAATATCGTATCTGCCGTCACCGGATTCGCGGTTAGAAGTTACATACGAATTGCCAAACAGTGCACAAACGCCGAGCATAAAGCCGTGATAGAAGTTTTCACCTGCAGCATCAAAAGCGCTAACCGACTGAATAAGAAAATTGCTGATGATATCTCGCAACTTTTCACCGTTGCCGGAGAATATTGCTTCCTCAACGGCAATAGCTGTAGCTTGCGGAATGAGATTTTCCAACTTTTGAAGGATTTCTTTGCGGTAAACAAGTGAGATTTCTTTATTCGGCAAAGCGACCTCGCACATAAAATCTCCGCTTATAGAAACGCTCGATTTAACAACTTTCAAATATCCTGCCATCAGCAAGAAACTGTAAATAGATGACGGATTGTTTTTAATTTGCGGATAAATCACGCTTGTGTCGATATAAGTTGTAAACGAGCCGCCGTTGACAAGAGAAGAGAGGCGTTCGTAGATTTCGTTGTCTGCTTCTTTAATAATCTCACCGATGATGTCGTTGCTTCCCGTGGAAAGCCAAAATGCTCTCGGCTCACAGTCATTGCTGAAATAGTTAATAACCGACCACGGGTTAAAAATATCCGTCTTGCCGAAGCGGTAGCCGTCATACCATTCGCAAACCTCGTCGAACTTATCCGAAGCACTGTAGTACGCCGCCATTTCTTTTACTTCGTTTGCAGTAAATCCGAAATATTCGCTGTATTTATTATCGAGGACCGAATTTATTGTAAGGTTATTCAGCCCACTGAAAATGCTTTCTTTGGCAACGCGGAGAATACCTGTGAGGAAACCGAATGCCAGACTCTTATTATCCTTGAAACAGCTGGACAGAAGATTACGCATAAACGCGATAACATCATCGTAGAAACCGTTTGTGTGACCGCTTTGAATTGGAGTGTCATACTCATCAATGATGATAACAGCACCCTCACCGTAATGTTTTTTCAACATTTCAGACAGATACAGCAGCGACCGCTCAAGGTCAACAGCCGAAAACTTTTCGGACACCATTTTATCGTAAAAATCTTTTTGCTTTTTATCTAACTTTGGACTTTTAGAAAGATCTGAATGCCGGCAGTATTCGCTGGAAATAATCGAGCCGATATTGGCGAAGGTGTTATCCCAAGAATTGTGTTTTACATCTTTTAATGTAATAAAAATCACGGGGTACTTGCCTTGAAAAGAGCGATAATATTCGCCTTGCTCCCAAATTTTTTTATCCTTGAAATACTTTGAAGTATCCTCGTTTGTTTTTTCAAAGAAAGTGCGGAGCATATCCATATTGAGAGTTTTACCAAAACGGCGCGGGCGCGTAAAAAGAGTAACCATCGGACGCTCATCGATGAAATCTTTGAGCATCATGGTCTTGTCAATATAGTAATATTCAGTTGAAGCTAAGCGATAATCAGACACACCGACTGGCAGGGGCAAGTGTTTCGGACGGCTTTTTGCCCGAACATACGCTCCTGTTTTAATTCTGTTGTCAACCGGCTTTTCGGCGCCGGCAGGGATAAGCCAGCTGCGTCCGATTTTGACAGCACCGGGGATTTTCCCACCAATACAAAGTCCGCGAACTGTTCTTTCGGCTAATTCCCAACGCATTGCTGCTTCTTTTACAGAAATTACATTCGCCATAGTAAAACTCTCCTTACAGTTGTTCGATTATATTATACCAATATTGCGGCTAAATGTCAATGCAAAACGGCGAAATATTTGATAATTAGCCGTTGCGTTTCGCCGATTGATAATTAACATAAGAAAAGCGGAGCCGAAGCTCCGCTAAATTTATTTTACTATTTTTCGACTTCAATAGTCTCGCTCAGGTCTATGAAATCATCTTCGGCTGAGTTTGTATAGCCCCTTCGCAGATATTCGTGTCCGCCGTCAACAAAAACCTTGCCGCATTTGCAGGTTTTAAAGTCATGTCCGCTCGTTGATTCAATGATTTCACCGCAATGTTTACATTGAATTGCATTTTTAATGATTTTTGTCATACATTCACTCCTCGTTATTCAGTATTCTAATGGCAAAACCTATCTCTATCTCAAAATCAATTCCTCATTCACTATCTCCTCCGCGCGGCGGCGGATATTGTTCATTCGGCGCACCCATTCCATTTGGTCGGTGGCTTTTAGGCGCTCGGTGACATTTTCGTTTTTCGCTATGTCGCGTACAAGCTGAGAGAACATTTCATCGGCTTGACGGTCGATATTTTCTATGTAGGCGTTCAGCTCACCCGAAAGCCACAGACTGCTGAAAAGTATTTTATCGTGCTTTCGGATATAGGCGTAGTGCCGCCGACCGAAAGGTCCAAAGGTGGGCTGCTCGGGCGCGGCAACATTAGGCAGGAGATAATCGCCCTCTTTGCGGTAAGTGCCGCCCATGCGTTCAAATAGTGTTTCTTTCATTTCCATTGACTCCTTTTTGTTATTTTCCCAGCCGTGAGGTGAGCTTTTCCACGGCTATTCGGAACTTTTCGAACGGTGTCAATGTTATCAGCGGCGGGTCGCCCTCACGAATACGCAGGGTGCGACGAATTTCTTTTGGTATAACAACACGACCGAGGTCGTCAATTCTTCTGACAATACCTGTTGCCTTCATATCAAAACTCCCCTGAATTTGTAATATTTGCAAAATATTGCATTAATATTGTTTGACTTGTAATCTCTTTTATTCCGCTTTTTTACAAAATAAAGCCGTTTTGATTTTGTTAATTTATGGGAAAATAAAAGTGTAGAATTTTTATTGCTACACCTGAGCTTGTAAAATAAAGTGTGTAAGTTAGAAAAATAACTTGCACACTTTTTGCAATTGGGAAAAAGTGTGCTACAATGAAAGAAAGGAATGAACGAAATGGCAAAAAAGAGAGAAAGCACACCGGGCGAGAACCTCGCAAAGCAAATTATTGAACAGTACAATCCAAAAAGCGTAGCCGATATCTCGGATGACACCGACAAGCTCGAAGACTTCAACAATAAGATCAAGGTCGCTAAACGAATCGGCTACGGTTACCGTGATTCGCTATCTTTCTATTTCTTCTGTCCGTTCACCATCTCACAAAAAATCTTGATGAGGGATTATTAATTAATTCGGAAAATGATAATAAAGCGGTTTCGGTTGAATGTGACGGAAAGAACATAGTATTGTAAAATTAAATATGATTTTGGCTTTTGACAATAAAACCTAAATGGGTATATCGGATATGTATTGTATGAGTGACGATTATTTGGTGCAGGAACTTATTGATGAACAAAAATCAAATAAAATAAATCAATAAGTAATTGTAAAATGTATAAATATGTGTTATAATCGATAGCACAATAATGAGTTTAAAGCAAAATTAATATATTTGATAAAGTTAATATGTGTTTTACGGAAAGGAAGATTCTTGTGAAATATCATAAGCTGTTGGAAAATGCCAAGAAGCCGAAGGGCTTTTGGGGCAAAAAAATGATTAGTTCCATGAATGAAGGACATTACGAGCTTACCGGTTGGGCGCTTGATCATATAAATTTTGAAAGACATTATCGTGTGCTTGATGTTGGCTGCGGCGGTGGTCTTACCGTGTCGAGAATAGCAGAGAGAATCGGTAACGGCAAGGTTTACGGAATAGATTATTCTGCGCTTTGTATCAAACATTCAAAGGCACAGAACAGAAAAAACATTCTCTGTAATAAGGTTAAAATCGTACTTGCCTCGGTTTCGTCTTTGCCGTTTGAGGATTGCAGCTTTGATGTTGTAACTGCGGTAGAAACCTATTACTTCTGGCCGGACAAACTTAATGATTTAAAAGAAATTTATAGAGTGCTAAAGCAAAACGGCAGGATTATGCTTGTATTTGAAATGCTGAAAACTCCCGAAGAGCCTGATAAATGGAAGGCTGTAGAGGACAAGGTAGGCATAAAAACAGTTACAGAGGAGGAGATACGGGAAATGCTTGCAAAGGCAGGCTTTGAAGACATTGAAACCCATAAAAAGGACGGCACTACATGGCTTTGTGCCATCGGTGTCAAAAAATAAATAAAAGCAGGTGAATATATGAAGGCTTTAATTACAGGAGCAAGTTCGGGGATTGGTAAGGAAATTGCGAGAATCTTGGCTGCAATGGGGTATGATTTGATAGTTGCGTCAAGAAACTATGATAAGCTGACAGAGCTTAAGGCTGAACTTAAAAATGTAAATGTCAGAGTAATCACCATTGATTTGTCACGGGAACAAGACGCTATTGATTTGTATGAGCATTTAAAAGACGAGGATATAGATTTTCTCGTCAATAATGCAGGTTTTGGCGCATATGGCAGATTTTTAGATGTACCGCTGAAAAAAGAGCTTGATTTAATTCACACAAATATAAGTGCAGTGCATATTCTGACAAAATGCTTTTTGCGGGATATGGTTAAGAAAAATAAAGGTTACATACTTAATGTAGGCTCGTCAGCGGGCTTTTTGGCGGGTCCGACTTTTTCAAGTTATTATGCATCAAAAAATTATGTTGTAAGGCTTACAGAGGCTGTTCACGAAGAACTGAGGCGACAGGGCAGTAATGTTAAAATTTCCGTGCTTTGTCCAGGTCCTGTGAATACTAATTTTAATAATGTTGCGGATGTAAAGTTTTGCCTTAACGGACTTTCACCGGATTTTGTAGCTAAGTATGCGATTGAGAAAACTATGAAAGGCAAAATGGTTATTATTCCCGGCTTTACAATGAAAGTAGCAAAAGTTGCTCAACGGTTTGTGAGTGAAAATATGCTTACACGCATTTCCTACAATGTGCAGAGCAAAAAAGAGGGACAAAGGTCAGATACCGAACAAAAAAATTTTAATAAAGCAGAACACGCTTAAAAAGGAGCGGAGAAAATATGAAAAGATTTGTATTATTAATGTTTACGGTTCTTTTCATAATTTTCTCCGCTGTTTCTGTTTTTGCCGCCGATACAAACGGCGTAGCTTTCAAAACAGAAGATATAAATTGTGATAAAGGCAGAATTTTTAAGGTTTATGTAAAAGCAAAATCGTCCGAAAAAATCTCTGCCGTATTATTAAAATTTACTTATAACAGAAATATAATAGAATACCGTTCAATCAGCACCGATTCGGACAGTCTGGCTTATGCTTATGATAACGGAAGTACATTAAATGTATCTTACCTTTGCAAAGACGGCAAAAATATTGATAATGACACGGTAATACTTACTTTAGAATTTAAGGCAACAACCGAAGGTCAGAGTAATTTGCAATATACAGCCTATGACTGCGTTAATTCTTCGGCAGAAAGCGTTGAAATTTCGCAATGTTCAAGCGGTAAGGTAAGTGTTACAAAACAAGGCAGTGAAAAATCAAATGATAATGAAAAATCGGATACAACGGAATATAAATCCGAAAACAATGAAAGTACAGGAAATTCAGAAAAAAGCAGTATTGACGAACTCGGTTCATTAAACGGCAAATTTTCAGACAACACTGTATTTATGCTTATAGTTGGAGTTATTTGCGGACTTGCTGTCGGTGTTTTGTGTTTTGTGCTGTATTTATCTGTGAAAAAGCGGAAAAATAAGGCAAAAGAGGAAAAAGACAGGCATTAACTTGACATAACACCGATTATGCTATAAAATTTAATTTGAACTTAATATTTGTTATGGTTTATTCATTTAATTAATAGGGAAGACGGTGCAAGTCCGTCACAACCGCCATTACTGTAAACAGTTATAGCCTTGGCTCATGCCATTGGGAAACCGAGAAGGCGCCTTGGCTGCTTTAATGCAGACTGTAAGTCAGGAGACCTGCCATAACATAGTTTGAAAAACTTTCTTGGGCAGTGGGAGAATAGTTATTGGGTAAATTATTACCCTTTATATAGCTATGCCTCTTTTAAGGGGCTATTTTTTATTTAAGGAGAATGTTTATGAAAACAACAGCAAAATTTATTTCTGCTTCACTTGCTACTTTGCTTGTTTCTGCATCTGCAGTTACGGCATTTGCGGCAGAAACAAAAGACATTACAGTTTCACTCCGTATTGAGGGTGTGGATTCTTGTGTGCTTTATGACAATTATGAAATTCCACAGGGCAGCACGGCAGCTGACTTAATTCAGTATGCAGACAAGCTTTCTGATGATGTTACGGTAACAGGCGCCGAAAATAATTACATAACAGATGTAAACGGCGAAACAGCAGGCAAATTCGGCGGCTGGGACGGCTGGCAGTATATTGTAAATTCAGTTTCACCAAATGTTGGCGTAGGTGATTACACACTTAGCGACAATGATACAGTTGTTCTTTATTACGGTGATTTTCCTTGTCTTCTTCCGCAGATTGACACTTCGGCATTAAACAGTGACGGAAAAATCAGTTTTAATGCAGAGTCAACTACATATGACAGCGACTGGAATCCGACCGTAAGCACAGTTGCTATTGCAGATATGACAGTTACTTTTGACGGTCATACTTATACAACAGATGAAAACGGTACAATTTCACTTAGCAAGGCTGATTTTACATCAGGTGAGCACAGTGTTCAGGTTGAAAAGAAAAATTCAAACGGTGCTCCTGCCGTACTTCGTTATGCCGACGACTTTACAGTTAATATTGCAAGAGAAAACACAATTAATGTAAATCTCAGAATTGAAGGTCCGGAGGCTTGCTACCTTAAAGACACATTTGAAATTGCAAAGGACAGCAATGTCGGTCAGCTTATCTCATATGCAGACGAAGTTTCTGATAATATCGAAGTAGTAGGTGCAGATGCAGGCTATATTTCAGAGGTAAACGGCATTGCAGCAGGTTCATTCGGCGGCTGGGACGGCTGGTATTATGCTGTAAACAGCGTAGTTCCTAATGTAGGAGTAAACGATTATACACTTAATAATAATGATACAGTAGTTCTTTATTACGGTGAGTATCCTTGCTACCTCCCGATTGCAGATACTTCATTGCTTACAAGCGAGGGTAAAATTACATTTACAGCAACCGCTACATTCGGTGACGCTGTTCTTCCGATTGATAATATGACAGTATATTTTGACGGCAAAGAATACACAACAGATTATAACGGTGTAGTTGTAATTGATAAGGATCAGCTTACATTCGGTTCTCACAGCTTACAGGTTGAAAAGTACGGTTACAGCGGTGCTCCTGCAGTTCTTCGTTACGCAGATGACTACACAGTATTTGTAGATACAAAGATTGTCAATGATGTAAACCTTGACGGTAATGTAGACATTAACGATGTTACAGCTATTCAGACATACCTTAGCAATTATAACAATATTAGCGAAGAACAAGTAAGAATTGCTGATGTAAACAAAGACGGAAAAGTTGATGTAAATGATGTTACAGCACTTCAGACAATTCTTTCGGGTGAAACAGAATAATTCTAATAAGGAATGATAATTATGCTGAAAAAACTGACAGCTTTACTTATATGCGCAGTAATGTTATCTTTATCGGTAACGGTAAATGCGGCTGAAAGCTACACAAAAGAAGATATTTCAAAAGCTATAGACGGAATTATCTCGTATAAATCGGCAATTTTAAAGGCTGACGATACAGCTTCGTTTGTACAAAAACTTTCTGAAACCACAGATAATTCTGAAACACAGTGGTATATTATTTCTTTGTCAAAATACGGTACAGATGTAACTGCTGTACAAAGTTCTATGATAAAATCTGCCGAAAAGTTATATGAATCAAAAAGCAAAGCTACAGATTTTCAGCGTACCTCACTTGCACTTTATGCCTGCGGACTTAATCCTGAAAATATCAACGGCAAAAATTTGCTTAGTGACGGAGTTTATAACAGTGAAAATGTGAACAAGCAAGGCATAAATGCATATGTTTATGCCTTGCTGTCACTCGACTGTGCAAATGCAAAAGTTCCGAGTGAAGCAAAATATGACAGAGAATATTTTATTAAAAAAATTATAGGCTTACAGCTTTCGGACGGTGGTTTTACACTTATGGGAAAGTCTGCCGATACCGATGTTACCGCAATGTGCTTACAGGCACTTGCTCCTTATAAATCTGACAGTACGGTAAAAGAATCTATTGACAGAGCACTTAATGTTTTGTCAAAAAAACAAAATGAAAAAGGCGGATATTCTTCTTTCGGCACAGTAAATTCCGAGAGTGTTTCTCAAGTTATTTCTGCACTTGTTGCACTCGATATAGATGTGCAGTCGGATTCAAGATTTATTAAAAACGGCAACACTCTTGTTGACAATCTCATGACTTTCAAAAATTCGGACGGCGGTTTTTCTCATATTGAAAACGGAAAATCGAATAATATTGCGTGTTATCAGGCATTAAACTCACTTGTTGATTTATATAAATATATGTCAAAGGGCAATACCGAGATTTTTGAATTTGACGATACAAAGAAAAATAATTCTAATAGCGAAAATTCCCGACAGAACACTGAAAATTCAAACACAGACAGTTCTGAGGTTAATATAGACAGTAACAATAAAAACAATTCTGTAAATACAGGTGATATTACAGAAAAACATAATTCGCAAGTTGACGAAGGACAGCAGGAAACAACTGTAAAGCCCGAATCCAATAATGCGGAAAATTATGATGATCAGGTAATGGCTTTGGCAGATGACAATTACGAGCCTTTTACGCTTGCATCTACTCCGGATTCCGTAGCGGCGGCAAATTCGGATGACGACAATAATTTTATTTTCTATGTTTCTCTTATCGGACTTGTGGCAGTAGCGGCTGTGCTTTTAATTATAAGATTAACAGTGCTGAAAAAAGACGGTGAGCCGTTCAGATTATTCGGCAAAAGAAAAGGTGACAAATAATGAAATTAAAACTTTTATTACTTGTATTGATAATTACTGCCGTGCTATGCGGCTGTTCGGTTCAGACTCCCGATGACTACTATTCCTCTTCATCTCAAAAAGAGGGAATGGAGGTTACTTTTTCAATCAACTGCTCAACCATTTTAAATAATATGGATCAGCTTGAAAGCGGTCTTGAAAGCTATGTTCCGAGTGACGGCGTAATTCTCAAGCCTACAAAGATTACTCTTGACGAAAATGCTACCGCATATGATGCGCTTAGTGAAGCCTGCCGTCAGAATAAAATTCAATATGAATACGAGGGAACGGACGCAGATATTTATATTGAGGGTATCGCAAATCTTTATGAATTTTCTTGCGGTCAGCTTTCGGGCTGGGAATACTGCGTAAATGATGTTTTTCCGTCGGTAGGCTGCAATTCTTATGATTTGCATGACGGAGATACAATTAAATTCTTATATACCTGCGATTTGGGCGCAGATATCGGAAACGAATTTACAGGAGAAGAATAATGCTAAGATTTAATTCCTTTAATCCGCTGGCACAGCTTATATATTTTGTATCTGTGTTGTTGGTATCAATGTTTACATGGAATTATATAATTTTACTGCTGTCGCTTTTCGGAGCGGCGGCTTATTCTGTATTACAAAAGGGTTTTAAATTATTTTTAAAATCCTTTTTTGGTTATGTGCTGATTTTTTTACTTGTAACAATAACCAATCCGCTTTTCTCACACAAGGGAGTAACACCGCTTATATTTATAAATGATATTCCTATTACGCTTGAGGCTATAGTTTACGGTGCGGTGCTCGGACTGATGCTTTTGAGCGTAATACTTTGGTTTTCGGTATTCAACAGCGTGTTTGATTCTGAAAAACTTATATATATTTTCGGAAGATTTTTACCAAGACTTGCATTATTGTTTTCGATGGTACTTCATTTTGTGCCTAAATTTATTCTTGTGTTTAAGCGCACATTGGCGGCTCAATCCGATTTTTGCGGTAAAAATAAATTTAAACAATACATAGGTGCATTTTCTGCTTCGGTTTCCGTAATGCTTGAGGGTTCGGTTCAAACTGCCGATTCAATGAGTGCAAGAGGATACGGAGTTAAAAAGCGCAGTTTTTACTGCCGCTTTCCTTTTACAAAAGCAGATACGGTTTTTACTGTACTTTCTCTGGGAATGTTGACTACAGTGCTGTTTGCTTTAGCGACATGTCAACTTGATTTTCTTATATATCCGCATATCGAGATGTGTGATATTACAATATTATCCGTAATAGGAATGTCGGCTTTCGGTGTACTGTCATTTATGCCGTTTATCATTGAGTTAAAGGAGGAGCTTGTATGGAAATTTTCTCTGTCAAAAATTTAAGTTTTACTTATCCGCAGATGCAGGAAAAGGCTTTGGATAATGTGAATTTCACTGTGAAAAGGGGAGAGTTTTGTGTTATCTGCGGTCAGTCCGGCTGCGGAAAAACAACACTGCTAAGACTTTTAAAGCCGCAGGCAGCTCCTCACGGCACAAAAACGGGAGAAATATTTTTCTGTTCCGAAAATATTGAAAAATGCAGTGAAGAAGATACGGCTTTTAAAATTGGCTATGTTTCGCAAAATCCCGAAAATCAAACAGTAACCGATACCGTACTCCATGAACTTGCCTTTACGCTTGAGAATATGGGAATGTCGAGTGAAGAAATAAATATTAAAATAAGTGAAACGGCTACTTACTTTGGACTTTCAAAAATAATAGAACAAAAGACAAACTCACTTTCGGGCGGTCAGATGCAAATTCTTAATCTTGCGGCGGCATCTGTTGCCGAGCCTGATGTATTAATTCTTGACGAACCCGCAAGTCAGCTTGACCCTGTATCGGCAGAAAACTTTTTTACAATTCTTGACAAACTTAATAAAGACTTGGGTATCACTGTAATTATTACCGAACACAGACTTGAAAAACTGTTTCCCGTTGCGGATAGAATTATTGTTATGGAGCAAGGAAAAATAATTACCGATACCGCACCTAAAGATACTTGCAACGCTCTTAGCAAAATTTCAAAAAATCATCCTATGATGCTCGCTTTGCCCGTGCCTGCACGGCTTTATTCCGTAACGGATTGTAAATCGCAATGCCCCGTTACGGTCAAAGAAGGCAGAGAACTTTTTGCAAAATATAGCAAAAATAATTCTTTTACAGAACATACATTGCAGAATAATAATTCCGACGATGAAATATTATCGGTTAAAAATGTATATTTCAGATATGATAAAAAGTCTGATGATGTGCTCCTCGGTCTTAATTTATCGGTAAACAGAGGGGAAATTTTTTCGGTTGTCGGTGCAAACGGCAGCGGAAAATCAACTTTGCTTTCCGTAATAGGAGCAAGGCTTAAGCCGTACAGAGGCAAGGTGAAACTAAATGAAAAAACAGCTACTATGCCTCAAAATCCACAATTGTTATTTGTTAAAGACAGCTTGCTTGAAGACTTTAAAAGCGTGAGCGGGGATTTGGAAAAAATTAATAAATTGTCAGAAAAGTTTAATGTACACCATCTTTTAAATCACCATCCGTATGACCTTAGCGGAGGTGAAATTCAGCGTGCAGGTTTTGTAAAACTTTTACTTCTCGAACCGAAAATATTATTGCTTGACGAACCGACAAAGGGTTGTGACAGTTTTTCAAAAGCAGAACTTGCAAAAACTTTAAAAGAACTTTCCGACAACCAAATTACAATATTACTTGTTACACATGACCTTGATTTTTCGGCTGAAGTTTCCACCGTATGCGCAATGCTTTTTAACGGTACTCTTTCAAAAAGACTTGAACCGCACGAATTTTATTGCGGAAAACGATTTTATACGACTTCTGCAAATAAAATTTCACGAGGTATAAAAGACGGCATTATAACAACGGAAGAGTTGATTTCCGCTGTTAAGGAGGAGTAAAATGACTGCTAAAAAGATAATAAAATACTTATGTGTTTTTGTGGTTGCGCCGCTTATTGTACTTTGCGGAGTGTTTTTCTTCGGCGACCGCAAATATGCCTTTATATCGCTTGTTTTGTCGGTGGTTGCCTGTATTCCGTTTTTTATTTCTTTTGAAAAAGGTAAAAACGATGCACGCAGAATTGTTATAATAGCTGTTATGACGGCATTGTCGGTAGCGGGCAGGTTTGTATTTGCTCCCATTCCGTTTTTTAAGCCCGTTACTGCAATTGTAATTATTACCGCTATTTATCTTGGCAGTGAAGCAGGTTTTATTACAGGATCTTTTTCTGCTGTGGTTTCAAATTTCTATTTTGGTCAAGGACCGTGGACTCCGTTTCAAATGCTTGCGTGGGGACTTATCGGATTTTTGGCGGGCTTGCTTGCTAAAAAACTTGTTGATAGTAAGGTGTTGCTTATTATTTACGGCGCTCTATCGGGCATAGTATTTTCTTTTATAATGGATGTATGGACAACTCTCTGGGCTGACGGCACATTTAATATAGCAAGATTTGTGGCAAGCATTACAACCGCAGCACCGTTTACCGTTGTTTATATGGTTTCAAATGTAATATTCCTGTTGCTGCTTACAAAACCAATCGGAAGTAAATTGCAGCGATTAAAAACTAAATACGGAATTTTTTAGGACAAGGGGAAGTTTAGCTTTCCCTTTTTGTTTTGCCGTGTATTATTTGCCTGTCTTCTGCATATAATCATTTGCATGGAGGTAATATATGGCAATGTTAAAAAAACACAAAAAAACGTTGTTGTCAGCATTGCAGAGAGTTTTCTGCTTTATATTGGCAGCAACAATTTTGGGTGCGGTGGGTGTTCCCTCGGCCGTACTTGCGCTTGACGGTGCAAATCCGACAGTAGAAATTGTCGGATTTATGAGGGGCGACAGTAAAGATCTTCGTTCAAGTGAGCTTTTAATGGCAAAAGTAAGCAATTACGATGGTAATCCTCAAGAGCTGACTTACGAATGGAAAAATAAGCTTGGCACTTATCTGTATGTATTTGACAAGCACGATATGGCTGTGGTGCGTGGCACAAAAAGTGAAATTGAAATTTACAATTTGGATAAAGGCTTGTTCGCATCTGATAATATGAGCGGCAGATCTTATAACCGCAGCTATTCGCACAAAGGCTTTGCTTATGTGGCAGTTTACGGTGCATCTGTTAACGCTGAAAAATTAAAAGGCGGCATTTCCGTAACAGTAAAGGACTCTGACGGAAATATCATTGCGACAGCATCGTATGATGACGATTTTAAAAATTATGACCTGTCAAAAGATATGGCAAACGCAGTGTTTGGCGTGTTTGAGGGTGAGAGCGTTGATATTCTTAACCTCTTAGGTCAAAGCTCGGTTGTTCATGTTGTATGTCCTGCCTGTTATGTAAGTCAGGGAACAATAATTTCCGGCAGCGATTGCATAAGTTTAAGCAAGTCAGAAAGCGGTTATTCAATAACCGGTTTAAAAGCCGGTGAAGGTGTAATTAAAATTAATCTTCAAAAGAAGAACTGCAAATTCCATAAAAACTCGGAAAACAGTTCGACTACAACCGTAATAGTATTTAAAAAACCTAACACTTCCACAACTGCAACAACACTCACTCTTACAAATCTTGATGACAGATGCGAATATTATCTTGAGGGTGTTAAGGGTGAAGTAATTGACGGCAAAATAACTTTTAGCAGTCTTACTCCCTCTACTGAATATACCATAGAGGTACGGGGCAGTTATATTGACGAGGACGATACAACTAAAACTGCATACGCCTATGTAAAAGACACAACAAAGGACTGCTATACATCAAGTGTGGTTTTCAAACTTGATGATACTGTAGCGGATACCGAAAGCATATTCGGTAAACCGTACGAGGTTGTCGTAAAGTCTGACAGTGATTACATTGTCTTGCAGAGCGGTGATAACGGTTATACTGCAGAACTTGCTAAAGGCAATTATAAAGTGTTTTTAAAAGACGGTAATGATTATAAACAGATTGATAATGCGGTTCTTATCGTTGACAGTGATGATAACAGCATAGAGATAAAATATTACTCTGTAGTTTATAATCTTGATGGTGGTACACTCAACGGTGATACAAAATTTGTTTACCGTGAGGGTGAATTCGTAAAAACAATTGATAATAAACCAACTAAGTATGAGTATGTATTTGACGGCTGGAAGTGCGGTGAAAGCACTTATAGCAACAGCCAACAAATTACAGATTCAATTGACAGAAAATATGAATTGACAGCAATATGGGAAGTAGATAAGATAGGCGACGGAGAAAAGCCTGACGGAATACCGGATAAATATCAGAAGAAAGTAACCTTTAAAGTAGTAAACGGTACTTGGGAAGATAAGAGTGCAAATGATATTTCTTACTATGTAACTTTGCTTGACAAAGAGGGTAAGTGGAATGTCAACGGTACTGCAAGAATCAATATTCCAACAGGTATGACAGCAAATTACGGTTATGAAAACGGCAAGTGGGACATTGAACCAAAGTCGCCTGTAAAGGGAACAAATGCGGAAACTTACACTTATACTTTTACAAAGAAAACCGACCCGAAAGTTGATTACAAAGAACCAAACGAAAACGATAAACCAACACCTGCTACACAGGTAGTAGAGTATGGAAAGAAAATACAGGTAAAGCCGAACGGCGGTGTATGGGTTCACGATAACAAGACTTATTCGGGTGATGATGTAGCAACATTTGTTCTTGAAAAGAATATAAAACTCGAAGACCCAACGAGAACAAATTATGTATTTATGGGTTGGGATAAGCAGAAAGGCAAAGACGATGTAGCCTATATCTTCACAGCAATATGGGAAGTAGATAAGATAGGCAACGGAGAAAAGCCAGACGGAATCCCCGATAAATATCAAAAGAAAGTAACCTTTAAAGTAGTAAACGGTACTTGGGAAGATAAGAGTGCAAATGATATTTCTTACTATGTAACTTTGCTTGACAAAGAGGGTAAGTGGAATGTCAACGGTACTGCAAGAATCAATATTCCAACAGGTATGACAGCAAATTACGGTTATGAAAACGGCAAGTGGGATGTTGAGCCAACTGAAATTGTATACGGAATTGAAGATGTTGTTTATGTTTATTTGTTTGACAAAATAGCAGAAACAGAGCCACAACCGCAACCGACAACTGTACAGCCTACTCCTACAGTTAAAACCGTTGTTCAGCAAAAAACGGTTTATAAAACACAGTATGTTGAGCCTATTACCTTAAAAACAGGTGATAATCTCACTTTCTTAGGTGTGCTTGTCGGTTTGTGTGCAGCAGGTTTTGCAGGAACAATAATTTTCGGTAAAAAACGAAGTAAGTAATATTAAAAAGGCGATTGCAGATTAATTTTGCAATCGTCTTTTTTCAAATACAGAATAATAATAAATATTTCAAAGGTTATAATAAATTAAATGAGGTGAATTTATGGCAGAGGTAATTAAAATAGTTTTGACAGGCGGTCCATGTGGCGGTAAAACAACTGCTTTGAATTTTTTGAAAGATGAACTTGAAAAGTTAAATATAAAAGTTTTTATATTAGAAGAAATTGCAAGTAATTTATTGAGCAACGGCATTACTCCGCAAAAACTTGGTGTATATGAGTTCCATAAACAACTTTTTGAAACTCAATTAAAAGAAGAAAATTCTCTCGAAGAGAAAGCTAAGGCATATAATGGGGAAAAGGCTGTAATTTTATTTGACAGAGGATTGCTTGACAGCAAAGCATATGTTACCGATGACGAATTTAAAAAATATATTTCAATAAGTAATAAAAATGAAGATGTATTAAGAAATTCGTATGATGCTGTATTTCATTTAAAAAGTGTTGCTTGTACAGATGAAAACACTTACATTAAGAACTGCAATTCTGTCAGAAAAGAAGATGTAAAGCTCGCCAAGGAACTTGACGAAAAATTACTTTCTATATGGACAGGCACATCACACCTGCGAGTTATACCAAATAACAGTGATTTTAATAAAAGGCTCGATAATTTGCTTAAAGAAGTATTAGGGTTAATCGGTGTTCCGGAACCTCTTGAAATTGAGCGTAAGTTTTTGATAGAATACCCTGATATTGATTATCTTAATAATATGACTGCTTGCAGAAAGGTTGCGATTACTCAGGCATATTTAAACACTCCCGAGGAAGGAATGTTCAGAATACGGAAGCGTGGTTACGGCAAAGACGCAGTATATATTAAAACGGTAAAAATCAAGATTAATGATTTGAAAAGGATAGAAAAAGAATCTTATTTGACACAAGCCGAATACAATAATTATCTTTCAAGAAAAGAATGTATAACGGGTATTATTTCAAAGGACAGATATTGCATAGTGTATGATGACGAATATTTTGAACTTGATGTATATCCGTTTTGGAATGACAAAGCAACGCTTGAGATAGAATTGCTGTCAGAAGATCAGCCTTTCAAACTTCCTCCTTTTATTAAACTTATAAGAGAAGTAAGTCACGAACCCGAATACAGAAACATTGCACTAGCGCAAAGAATGGTTCATAATAAAGGGACTGATTAAGATAACTTAATTGATAACAACATTTCGATATTAATACCAAGTGATATTGACATTATTATCTGCAATGTGTTAAAATGCCAATATCATTAACTTCATTATCAAATTAAAACAGGAAAATAATTATAAAAAATTAAAAAAAGTGTTGACAAATGGAGTTTGCTGATGTATAATAATGAAGCTGACTTAAGGGAAAAACAAATTTTTAAGTTAAGTATGCGGCAATAGCTCAGCTGGATAGAGCAACTGCCTTCTAAGCAGTAGGTCAGGGGTTCGAGTCCCTTTTGCCGCGCCACATGGTGGGATTAGCGTAGTTGGTTAACGCGCCAGTTTGTGGCACTGGAGACCGACGGTTCGAATCCGTCATTCCACCCCATTTGACTCATTAGCTCAGTTGGCAGAGCACTTGACTTTTAATCAAGGTGTCCGGAGTTCGAATCTCCGATGGGTCACCATAAAGCCGCACATTTTACTTTTGTGCGGCTTTTGATTTAAAAACCACGAGTTGGGTTTAAACGGTGGGCTGTCGCCAAGCGGTAAGGCAACGGACTTTGACTCCGTCACCCGTGGGTTCGAATCCCGCCAGCCCAGCCAAAAGTAAAGTGATTTAAATAGTTAAGCAAAACTACTTAAATCGCTTTGCTGTTTATTTAACAGTAATAGGTTTCAGATAGTCGCTTCCTCTCGTTGGATTGTCGCATTAGCTAACATCAGTTCAAGCCGATAACAACCACGAGGTAACTACACAAAGGGATAGGTGGTTGCACACCGATTCCGCAGTGGAAAGAAATACCCCTATCTGTCCTTTATTAACTTTTATTTGCAAAAAAGTAAGACCTGCACCACCGGATAAATAGTACAGGTCTTGACAAAGTATCTAAAAGCGCATAAAATAGAACAATACGCTTGTTTAGCTTCTCAAGTTCTGAGTACAGCGATACTCGGGGCGCACGCTTATCAGCGATTGCCGTCGTTGATAAGCTGAGGGGCTTATTTTATTTGCACTCACATTTTACCATTTTAAGAGAAAAATGTCAATATGTAATGGAAAATATAGTTAAATTTAGTTTTACTATTTAATTAAGTGTCCCACCGTGGGACAGATGGAGGTATTAATTATGACAGAAGAACAAATTAAACATCAGATTGAATACTTGCGTTCTCAAAAGGAAAATCCAACCGGCTTTTATAGGCAATATCTTGTGAATTTATATCACTTATTTTACAATGGTGCTAAAAAGAACGGTACAGATTGGTGTCCCAATGTAGGAATTTATACAATGGTAAAAGCTGCATATGCAAATATTCCTGTTGATCATGAATCCAGTTATATGGTTCGTAAATGGAAAGAGGATTTGGAAAAATTGGGATATATAAAAGATTGTAATGTAGATGGTGAGTGGAGAACATATATCCTCAAAGAACTTGATTTTTAATTTGTTTCGGAATCAATGCTGTTTTGTGCAGACTCATCAATAGAAATTTGACAAACGGACTGTTCAGGAATATTTTCGTGACTTTTAATAATGTACAATAAATGATGAAGAGGTTTATCATTTTTGATTATCATAATATCACCTCTATATGTCTTGTCAAAAGGTAAATTTTGGGGATCTTCAATTTCAATGCTGTCAACACTAAAAATTGTGTTTTTATACTCATCGGAATTAATGTCAATGTTAAGTTCTTTTTTGATGGTTTCTGCGATTGGTTTTAGAAATAAAAAATTCATATGTATTCTCCTTAAAATAAATATTTGCTTTGAGTAAGCATTAATGTTTTAGCATTTTTTTTCATATTTGTCAATACATAAAAATTAAGACAAGTGTCCCACCGTGGGACACTTGTTATAAATAAAATGTAGTGATGAAAAATCACTACACAGAGGGAGTGATAATTATTAAGACGATATTAGTTAAAGCGAATGGTCAAAAGTTTCAAGTTTATTCGGCTGAAGAGGTTAATAATAAAATATGTGTAATATTTAACAAGGACGGGAAAAAGTATTATTACAATAAGCAGAGTATTGAAATTTTGGAAAACAAGAGATCAAACTTTGTATTGGAGTCATATATAAAAGGGAAATTACCTTTTACCGTATATACATTTAAAAAAGAATGTTTCAGATGTCACGGATTGACAAATGTTATAACTTACATAAAATATAAATATAGCCCTTACGATGATTTAACTTATCCTTGGGATATAAATAGGCTTACTAATAGTCAAATTATTTTTGCTCACATAATGGATCCGTCTATCGAATATTTTGGATTAAGTGTTATAGGCAATTTACCAAAATTTGACAGTATTCTTATGAACGCTTTTCCTGATAGAATTGATGTAAGATATAGTAATACTACAAAAACATCTTATCCAATGAATTTATGTGAGCACTGCGGAACACCACAGGGAAATTATTATATTTATAGGCAAGTCAATGAAATGATTGATGATATGCAGCAAATTGATATTTTGGAATACACTACATTAGAAGATGAAAAATAGATAGTAATTAGACAGTTTATTTTATCACAAGTGTCCCACCGTGGGACACTTGCAGTAATACGGTTTTATTATTGATGATTGCTTTTCATAAGACTATAATAAAAGCGGTTCTCTCAACCAACCAAAATGAGAATTTAAAAAGTATTTTCAAAAATTATTGATTTTTTTATAAATATATCATATAATATAAGTGGACACAATGATGTCTTTAATGAGGAGTGCCTTGCAGCTCTAAATGCAAGTGATTTATGTTGAGTGCCCTGCAGCTCTAAATGTAGGTGATTTATGTTGAGTGCTCTGCAGCTCTAAATGCAGACCGTAATGTATAAAAAAGGGAGCGAATTTTCGTTCCCTTTTTGTTTTAAGGAGAAATGCATTTGAAAGACCTTGATTTTTATATTGTACCAAATAGTTATATTACATACTTACAAAAGGCCGAGAGTATAAAGCGGGGTTTTACTCGTGTTCCGAATATGGATTATGGTAAAAATCATAAGCCTAAGTTTATATGTGGTATTGTACTTAAGATTAATGATGTAAGTTATTTTGTCCCGGTATCATCTTATAAATTTAAGAAACCTGATAATTTTCTGATTTGCGATAAGAACGGAAATACAATCTCATCTTTAAGGTTTAATTATATGTTTCCTGTTCCGTTAGAAATTATTAAACAGCGAAGAATTGATATTGAACCGGACTTAAAGTACAGAGCTTTGTTGGCCCAAGAACTTAAATATTGTAAAGACAATCAAGATACTATAAGAAATTTAGCTAAAAGAACGCATAAAAGAGTAATGCTTGCAAAAAGCCCAACACTTGTTAAAAACAGTTGTGACTTTTCTTTTCTTGAGCAAAAGTGTCAAGAATATGAAAATCAGTTATTGCAAACCCAACAACCAATCTTACCAAATCAAATACCGTCTGTTCCTACAAATGGATTTACACAAGGGATATAATATAAGCCTTCTGCCGAATTTGGCAGAAGGCTTTTTTAGTGCAAGTGTCCCACCGTGGGACACTTGCAGTATCAAAATAACAGCATTTGATGTTTTAGAATTGCAGGAAAAACAAATTAACTGTCCCACGGTGGGACAGTTAATTTATAAACGATTATTCAGCTTCACTTAAAAGTCTTTTGTTTATTTCTTCAATCCAGCTACTATTGTCAGACTCCAAATATTTTAAAAATCTTTTAAAATTGCTGCTTCCTTTTATGCTGTCGTCAGATTCTAAATTTTGAACTCTTCGTTCCATATCATAGTAGTTTTCCTTTGTAATAAATTGCATAACTTTTTCTATTTGATTAGCTTTTGCTTTATAATTTTCTACGCCTGTGAAATGCTTGATTAACGGAGCATTTACGGGTTTGGCAGGAGTGTTGAGATTTTCATCTGTCCAATGTTTTGAAACAATTTGCATAGTACACGGATTACCGAATATGATTAGTGAGTCGGCTATATTGTCAATTCCATGAAATTCATTGATTTTACGCTTTATGTCATTGTACTGTTCATATGGCTTTTTTTCTGTATCGCAGAATACAAGAACAATATCATATGAGTCACTATTATAGCGGTCTTGGTATCTTGCAGGTATGTTACCGTTTCCGCTAGCATTAACTAATTCTATATGGTATTGTTCGTTCCATACTTGTAACTCTTTAAGTCTGTCAAGGTAAAAGTATTCTTCGTTTCCTTCACAAATAATACATATTCTTTGCTTGTCAAAAAATATAGGTAGGTTATTCATCATCAGATGATGTACCTCCTTTCACTGTATCATTATGAATACTTATTAGCGTATTGATTAAATCAGGTTCCGGTATTGCACCGAGAGCACCTTTTTTGTATTTTTCAATAATATCTGTGGTTTCACGCACACCTTGTTGAGCTGTAAAATTAGCAAGTGAATAAAAATAAACATTGTACTTATCTTTGTGAACAAACCATATTTGTTCTTTTCTAAACAACTTTTTGCAATCCATTAAACTAATGTCGTGAGCAGTAAATATCATTTGTGCCTTAGTATTTAATTCATTATTGAACATAGCTACTATGGCTCTTGTAAGTTTAAAATGAAGGCTGCTGTCGAGTTCATCTATAATTAAAATTCGGCCTTTTTCCAACGCTTCAATAACATAGCTTGCTAATGCTGCTATTTTCTTTGTTCCGGTGGAATCAAATATCATACTTGGTACTTGAATACCTTTATAAGTTGAAACTAAACGAATTTGATCCATAATGCTGTCAGGTAAGTTTAGTGCATTTTCATCAGCTTTTCCTTCATCTTTTTTGGAAAATTTTATTTTATCCATATCAACAAATTCAAAATTATCCATATATAAATCTGCGTTTTTTATAAATTCAACAATCTTGTTTTGAAGATTGTTTTTATTTTTCATTAGCTCAATAGTATGCTTGATAGGAATATTATTCATATTAACAATATCAATTTTATTTGCAAAGCTGATTAGTATTTTTTTCATTTCATCAAGATATTTGAATTTTGTTGTATCAATCTGATAAAAGAACAGACTATTATTTGATATAACGGGTAACATTGTATCTAAATTTTCATCTGCACAGTAATATTCTTTATTTTTCACATCTTTTTTGAACCAACATTGTGTTTTTTCGTTGCCGTATTGGTCTTTTATTATTTCTGAAAAACATTCATATATATATTCTTCTTTATTTTCATCAAATTTAAAATCAAATGAAAATTCTCTGTTAAATTCTAAGAAAGTAATGCCAAGTTCACATATTGAATTGTCTGTAAATAAATTAGACATTAGTCTTGATTTTCTGTTTAACAGGGCATTTTTAATATCAGCTATACATTTAATAAAGCGTGTTTTACCTGTATTATTTGAGCCATATATGCCGGCAGCTTTTAATATATTGAAATTGTTTTCTTTATGAACATTAGTGATAAATCTTTTATTACGCATATCTGCGTTCATTGAAAATACAACTTCTTGATTGAAAATATAGCAGTTATTAATTCTTATTTCAACTATCATACTTATTCTCCTTAATTCGCAATCAAATTTTTGCATTTGTTTTATATTAATATTATAGCTTATACTTATATTTTATGCAATATTATTGCACAAAATATTTTGATTTTTTAACAAGTGTCCCACGGTGGGACACTTGTTGCAGCTTCAGAACGGTAAATCATCATCAAGAGGCATATTTTCAAAATCGGGTTGTGATGGCAAAGGCGGCTGTTCAGATGTAGTTGAAGAAGAGTCTTTATTATTATTTGCTTTTTGCACACGCTCACCGGTAAATGATACTGTATCTGCGACAATTTCGGTTACATAGCGTGTACTTCCGTCATTGGCCTGATATGTACGACTTTGTAGTTTGCCTTCAAGAGCAATCATATTGCCTTTTGCAAAATAGCGACATACAAATTCTGCTGTGTAGTTCCAACAGACAACATTGAAAAAATCAACCTTTCTTTCTTCACCGGGTTTGTTGTAATTTCGTTCAACTGCGATACTAAAACTTGTTACGCTTTTTCCGGTAGTAGTTGATTTGAGTTCAGGGTTAGCAGTAAGTCTTCCCATGAGTACAATTCGATTTAACATATTTATGACTCCTTTTTTATTAATATATCAGTTAAGTGTCCCACCGTGGGACACTTGTGGATAAACAATAGGTTGTTTATTTATTTTTTCTCTGCTTTCGGGTGTTTAATTGTAGGCGAGTAGCTGCACAGGTTATGACTTTGCAAAAGTTATTTTACAGTCAACTTTAAAATAGTGTAGGGGAAGAGCTGCCGGCGTAAGTTATGCTGCATTTTTACGAGCAATCGTCTTGTTCTATTTTTTCTCTGCTTTAGGGGCTTTTGCCGAGCCTGAAAACCTTGCATATTTTAGCTTTTACGCTGTTGCCGTTGAGTATATTTTCTTTTTAACCTGCAATTATTTATCGGTAATTCTGATTTTGAAGTAATCTTTTGAGAAACAGCAGCTTTTCCCTAAGTTCAAGTGTCCCACCGTAGGACACTTGAGGAGGTAAGCTATAACTGTCCCACGGTGGGACACCAAAACAATATTTTGCCACGGAAAGTAGGGTAGTAAATTTTGCAGGATAAAGACTTAATATTGCAAGCAATATTAAGTCGGTCACAAATGTCGGCAGTGCCGACATTTTCGATAACATTAACTTTAATATCATCGACTAAGCCTTTAATATCACTTTTAGATTGCTGTTTTATTTTCATCAGATAAAAGCTGACTTTTTAGTAACATTGATTTTAATATTGCTAAAATTTCAAGACAAAAAGTTTACAAAATGCTGATAGCAGAAAAGAAAAAGCCTTGATTTTTGCGTAAATTCGATTTATTCCCCATAAGAGTGAAATTACATCAGCAGACAATAAAAAACGCTTACAAGTCAAATTTGGCTAAGTTAAACGCAAAGTTTGTAATGTTGTCAAAAAGTAACGCTTTGAGATAATTTGAACAATTACGGATTTCATATTCTTTGCTTGCTTCTTCATAATTTAAAAGTGTATCCGAAATCAAATCACATAATGAATTAGCTTTTGCAATACCGTGCTTTGTAATGCAGTTGTTAATTGAATAAATAAGTGTACGCTGTGATACAGTAGTTTTATTATAGGTTTGAGATGTGTTGTTGGTTGCCATATCACAAAGTAAATCAACGGCTTTGCAGTATAATCTTGAATATATATCGTTCTCGTAAGCGACATAACTTTGATATGCACTGTAATCTGTCAATTCTTTAATTGATTCAACAATCTTGTCATTGTCAGTTGTAAAAGGTACAGTAAGGTTAATTCTGTCAATGATTAGATTATGATCTGATTTACTGTTATTTATGGTATTGTTATATATGGTATTGTTATAATGTCCGAAATTTTGGGACACGGTATTGTCCGAAGAATTAGGACACGGCAATGTCCTGCTTTTTAGGACACGGTTATTTTCATTGTCCTGTTTTTTAGGACATGGTGAGAGTGCAGATTTTATCGCATTTTTTACATTGTCCGAAAATTTAGGACACGGTTTATTACTTTCTTTTTGCTGTTTCTCTATAACGGTAGGATTAGTGTTAAGTATGTAGTTATTTACACAAAACTTACCGTTTTTACCCTTACGCTTAATTACGGATATATAGCCATAAGCTATAAGTTCATTTAGTGTATTGTAGTATGTCTGCTTGCTTATACCGAGAATTTCCATAGTATAATCTCTTGTAGGAAATACTGTGTTTGATGATTGAGCAAGTGAATAGAATAAAGCAATCATACCACGAGCCTTAACGGATAAACGAGTATCACACATAATTAGCTTTGGCATATTTCCGTAGCCGTATGAGTAAATATTATCAAGCGAAAGTGTATGATGTTCTGCAGAAGCAGACGGCGGACAACCTATAGCATTAGGATTACTGCATATGGTGTACACATTTTTATTTAGAAAGCCTTTAGCTTTTGAAATCGAAATATAACTCTTTTCGACAAGCCTGTTTAGATATTTGTAGTAGGTGTCTTTGTTCATATTTAGATCACGAAGTATTGTGCTGCGTTTTGGATAAATTTTACCTGAACCTGCATAAGAAGCTAAGTAGGCATAAATAGCCTTGCTTTGTAAAGGCAGTTCTTTTTCAAGCATAACTTTTTGAGCAAGCATACCAAATCCCTGTGCATATACGCCGTCAATTTCTACTGCGATTTCTATGTCTTTGTTATTTAATTTTTTCATTATAATTCCTCCGTATTTTGAAGCTGCTTGAAACGGACTTTTTTAATTGTTCAAGACCGTGTGAATTAAGCAATTAAAAAAGTCTGCTGCAAGAGCAACAGACTTAGTTTTAAATATATGTTTTTAGTACAGGCTTTTTTTCGTGAGTCTGTACCGGTTCTGCAGATGAGCCTACAGGTGGGGTATATGCCTTTGCTGTAGGATATTTACTTAGCAGAGCCGAAAATAATCTTGTGCGGTCGGCATAGCTTACCTCTCTTATAGTGCTTTTCTTTGCTTTATAGGGTTCTTCATTAAGCGACAGTCCCCAATCCTCGCTTTTGAGGAGTTTCATTTGTGCCGGGTGCATACCTGTTTTCATAAGTACCCAGTCACCTTTTTTCATTCTTTTAATTTGCCCCGGTGTCATTAAAGGCTTTTTTGTCATATTGTAAGTAACGGAATTTGCGTTGTTATTGTTTGAAAAGCTGTTTTGCTTTTGCGAAACAGAGCCTGACATTACAGTCTGATTATCAAGCATTTTTGAAAAAGTTTCTGCGTCAGGGGAAGTAGGTGCTATGTAACTGAACATTACATTCTGACAGCTTGATTTTATAACGCTTGCTGTATTCTGATCGTATTTTTGATCAAGCTGCGTTGTAGTTTGTAAAAATGGGCAGCAAATGATACCTCTTGATCTGCCTGCAGAAAACATCTGATCAACTCTCTCTATGGCTGTGTATGTGCCAAATTCATCAAGGTAGTAGTATACTCGATGTGGCAGCTTGTTGTTCTCAAAATGTTCAGAGGCACAAAGTAATTCGTTATAAGTTTGCCTTACAAGTAAGCTTACTAAAAAATTTTTAGTGCTTGATTTTTCATCAACAACAAAGAATATTGCTTGTTTGCCGTTAATAAAGTTTTCAATATCAAGGTCACTGTTAAAGCATATCATTTGTTCCATTTCTGTATCAATGAAGGAAAGCATACGGCTCATTGCTGTTGACATAACGCTTGCAGTAGTCTGAAACGCACCGGAGGCTGTGGCAGACATAAACCATTTTGCTTTATGATTAGTCGGCAGCATTGTATATAATTCAGTCAGATAAGTTGTAGGCATTACTCCTTTTTTATTTACTGTTCGTGGGTCAATTTCAAGGAGCTGTTCAATTATTTTAAAAACTGATACTATGTGCTTTTCTTCGGGTTCACAAAGTTCGGATACAAGTAAGATAACGCCTGTAATAATGCCTTCTGCAGATTCGTAAAAGTATTGATTTTGTCCTGCACTTTTGAAACCGTCCATATGTACGATTGAGTTTGAAAGAACTTTTGCATATGTTTCAGCCCGTGCTTTGTCTGCAAGACTTTTTGTTGATTCATAGCGGTCATTGTATTTATTGACAAGATACATCAGATTGTAACTGTCACTGCGAGTAGGATTTCTTAAATCTATTACATAAGTTTTGTACCCGTAATATTTTTCCAAAACAGGTGCATATGTCTGATGAGCGTCACCTTTTGTATCTGTGACGAAAAAAGGATTGCCAACGGCCGCTAAAAATTCAAGATTAGGATAGACGAAAGAAGATGTTTTACCGCCACCCGGAGCAGATACGGAGAGAGTATGATTATCAGATGTATCGATGTATGCAGATACTTTTTTACCGCTTTTTACTGCACCGAGTATAATGCCCTCAAGCTGTGGCCTGTTTTCGCCATTTCTCCACTTTTCGGGTTCATATGGTATAATAACAAGATTATTATTTAATTCTTGTTTGGTGGCCCAGTGTTGGTCACCAAATTGGCCGTCACCGACAGGCTTGCTTTTAATAGAATTTAAATTTTTGCCGCTTGATGATATAAAGTACGCAGCTATAAGTACAACTAATACGATTATTGAAAATATAATAATTCCGCTTGTTGAGCTACTTTCCATAACTTTGACTCCTTTGTTTTAAAATTTCATTCCAATCTTTTAGATTAGGGGTTATTATTTCAGTTTTATATTTGTCCTGAAATACTTTTTGTGCTTTTTTTGCAAAGTCCTGTCCGTGATTTTTGCCGTCAGAACTGTTAATATCATTATCTGTACATATATAGATTTTCTTTATATGCGGGTAATCTTCAACACATTTTTTCAAAGCTTCTAAATTCAGCCCTCCTAAAGCTATATAGTTGTATGTGTGCCAGTTTTCGTCAAGCTGATACAAAGTAATAAAACTGAATAAGTCAATAAAAGCTTCAAAAACAAAAAGCACATCAGACAAACCAATGTGCTTAAAGCAGTATATTTTGTTACTTCCGGTAATCTCACCTTTAAAAGATTTAACAGTAAGCGTACCTTTTAATCCGGCATACCTGACTATTCCTTTTTTATCTTTGCCGAGAAATACAATGTTGTGGTTGCTTTTATCTTCATATATAAGACCTTTTTTTACAAAGTATCTGACGACACTGTAATCAATACAGCGTGAATTGCACAGATAAGCATACAAGCGTTTGTTGTTTGTGTTTTTTTGAGGTAAAACCACTCTGTCTTTTTTATGGTAAATATCAGGTTCATTTATAAAATCAACAGGCTTTGAATTGCTTGTAGCTTTGTAATTTCCGTCAAGCAAAGTTATTACTGCTTCTTGAAAACTAAAATCAAAAAATGTCATCAGAAAATTTACTGCCGTACCCGATTCACCTGTAGAATGTCTGTACCAAATATGACCTCGTATTTTTACGCTGTCATGTGTTTCCCACATATATTCTGTACCGCTATGTAAAACTTTTTCTCCTATACTTTCAAGATATTCTTTAATATCTTTATGATGAGCCTGATACAACTCTTCATCTGTAAACGGAATAAATTTTGACATTTTTTAACCTCCTTAACAGTCATAGCTGATTGGATTGTCAGATACAGCGTGACCTAATTGTATTTTTTGTATTTTTTCATCTCTTAGCTGTTTTGAATCAGATGTGTATTTTTGCTTTGCGGCGGCAATTGTTTCTGTATTTATAATTTTGCCCATATGAGCGGCTATAGAGGCAAGATTAAGCACTGTTATTTGCTGTTGCGTGTTAGTTTCTTCAATTTTTTGCTGTGCTTTTATATTTCCGAGTTCAACAGCCTTTTTATACCACAAAAGAGCCTTTTCAATATCTCGTTCGATTCCCAATCCGTATTGATAAAAAGTACCTATTCGCAAAGCTAATTCTGAATCTGTTTGATTGTTATTAAACCGGATAAGATAAGCCGATAATGCTTTTCTAAAATAATTACTTGCAAGCTCATTGTTTTGTAATCCGTATTTTTCGGAGTGATAGATATAACCGAGCTGATAAGCTGCATTTGCATTTTCAAATTTTTCAGCTTCCGAAAACCAATATATAGCTTGATTAATGTTCATATCGGTTCCTAACCCTTTTAAATACATATCACCAAGACGATAAGCAATATAATCATTAGGATTTTGCTTGTAATCTGTTATATAAAGATTTAGAGCATTACTGTAGCATAGCTGAGCTTTTGCAATATCATAATGGGCATAACTTTCGTTTAAATAAATTTTAGCAAGATTGAACCAAGCGTTAGATATATTTCCTTGTGCTGCATATTGAAAATGTTTTATAGCATTTTCAATATCATTATTTTCAAATGCTATTTTACCTAACTGATAGGCAGCATTTGTATTGCCGAGTTTTTCAGCTTGTGAAAACCAATGTATAGCTTTATTTATGTCAATATCAGTACCTAAACCGTTAAAATACATTTTTCCGAGTCTATAGGCTGTAAAGTCATCAGGATTTTGGGTATAATCTGTTATGTAAAGATTTAAAGCATTACTGTAGCATAGCTGAGCTTTTGAAATATCATATAGTCCGTAACTTTCGTCTGAATATATTTTACCGAGTTTAAACCAAGCGTGAGATATATTTCCTTTTGCTGCTTCTTGAAAATTCTCAACAGCTTTTTCAATTTCTCCCTTTTGAAGAGAAATTTTACCGACTTGATAGTTTGCGTAGAAGTTACCGAGTACAGCAGATATTTGATAATAACTGTATGCCTCTTCAATATTCTTTTCGATGCCTTCACCGTTTTCGTATAGCTTTGCAAGCGTGTATGCAGATGAAGCACTACCGTTTAATGTAGCCTTTTTTAGCCAAATTACAGCTTTTTGAATATCTTTCTCAACACCGTAGCCGTTTAGATACATCTTACCAAGTCTGCTTTCAGCTGTAACATTACTGTTTTCTTCTTCTGCTTTCTCATATTCCAAGCAGGCTCTTTTATAATTTTCGTTAGCCTTTTGTTCATCAATGATATTGTATTTTTCGGAAGAGTATATGTAACCAAGCTGATATGCTGCATTTGGATTATCTTGTTTAGCTGCTTTATTGAGCCACTCAATTGCAGAATTAACGTTAATATCTGTGCCTTTTCCTGCAAGATACATATTTGCTATACGCATTTCTGTAAAAGCATTTTGTATATCGTTTTCTTCTTGTTCTATCATACCCTCCAATGCTTTTTTATATAAGCCGTTAATATAATCTTTTGAAACATTATTAAAATCATCGGCATAATCCTCATACAGCTTTGCAAGGTCATAATTTGCAAGCACAACTGTTTTAGTTGCTTTTGAAAAATAATGCTCTGCCTGCTGTATATCAATATTTACACCCTCACCGGACAAACACATTTTACCAAGTCTGTATGACGCATATTTATCACCTTTTCTATCTGCTTTTAAGTAATAGTCAAATGCTTTTTCATAATCTTGAGTAAAACCAAGGCCATAATAAAATTGATTGCCAAGGTAGTAGTAAGCATGCGAATAACTGTTTTTTGCAGCAAGACTAAAAACATTACTTGAGCAGCGATAATCTTGTTCAACACCTTCACCTTTAAGGTACATTCGGCCTAACAGATATTCAATATATGCTTCATAAGAATCAACTTCACTGTAATAATGCAAATTGTCAGAATCGTTTTCGAGTTCATAAAAGTAATTTCTGTTTTTTAACCCATCTCTGAATTGAATAAAAGCTGTTTTGCAATAGTAGTTGCCAAGTTCTTTATTGATTTCTGTAGCTTTAGTACCGTATAAATACATTTGTCCGAGTTTATATGCAGACATACTGTCACCGTAACTGTCCGCAGCAATACCGTACCACATTTGAGCTGCATTATAATCTTTTTCCGTACCTTTTCCGTAGTAATAACAATCCGCAAGTTTTCTGCAAGATTGTGCAGTTCTGGTTTGCAAATCACTTGAATTTTGATACGCTTTTTTAAAATCTATAACTTCCTTTCCTTCATTTCCAAGTATAAATGAGGGAATTTTTTGTAACTCTGTATATTCGTATTCTTCCGGCTTTGTATCATCAATAAAACCGTTATCATCATCTGCTGATTGCGGTTCTGTTTCTGCAGGAGCTGTAATATTCGGTGGGGGAGAAATCGTAATATCATCAGTTGCAGTTATAAATGTTCCGCTTTGATTCATAGATTTTGCACATTCTAAGATATAATTCTTGATAGGTGTAAATTTATCAATTTTGGAAATGTCAGGCTTTACAAATTCTTTTTTTGAATAGTATTTACTCAAACTGTAGCTTTCATCACACCACTTATCATAAAGATTTGACAGTTGGTTGTTATTGCTTACAAGTGTGGTTAGAATATCATCTACAAGTTTTTTCTTGTCAGGTGAAGAAAAGCCGTAAGTATTTCTTCCTTTGCTGAAATCTTTGCTTGAAAGGGTCAACATTTGATTAACTAAGTATTTTAAAGTTTCATCGGAAATATATTTATTAGGTTCGGAAAGCAGATTATTTAGTGAATTTTTACTCTGACTGATTAGCTCGTTTAGGTATTTGTCTTTATTAATATATATTTCCTGTCGTTCATCTTTGAAAATTTCATTAACAAACTCTGATTTTAAATTCTTAATATTTTTCTTAGACAAAAAGCCTTCTTTTGGGTCTGTTGAGTAAACGAATAAGTGTACATGCGGGTGATGACCTGTATTGTGCATACCAGCATACCATTGCAGATTATTAATGTTTATACCGTGAGCTTCTGCGATAAGATCAACTTTAGACATTATTAAATCCTTCCATGGCTTTTGACAGTCATAACCGAGCCTGTCAGCGTCCTCTCGTCTGAGCGAGAGAATGTCAGTCCATATGTTTCCGTTGTGAGTTGATACTTCTTCTGCAACTCTGTCAAGATCTACATCAGGGTATGATGAAAATAAACCGTGCTCACCGACTTTAAAAGCACCCGGTCTTTTGGCTGTATATTCTATCAAATTTCCTGCTTCGTTAAAAAGCAACTCTTCTGCAAGTATGGAAATAAGAGCGGAGGCATTTGACATAGTCGGATTATTAATATAATCGGTGTATTCCAACGGTTTATCCTCATCATCTTTATAATTTAATTGTTCAAGAAATTCTTTAATAGTTTCTTTTTGTTTCTTTGTTGCAGGTCGATTTTTAACATCATAAAACTGTGCCAATCTGATAGCTTCATTTACTATGTTTTGTTCCGATAGATTTAATGAAGTATTTTCAGAAAGCTTATTTGCCAAATGCAGCATTAAACTTGAAGCATTCGCTCTTGTAGGATTAGTTTCATAAGCTTTGTATTCTTCACACTCTGCACTAAGACCTTTTTCTGTACAGAGATTAAGTAAATCTTTAACAGATACTTTTTGCTTAAAAGTAATCGGTAAATCATCTGCCATATCAATGTTTTTGTCAACGGTTTCCCTTGTACCGCAATACCGTACAAGATTTGCTGCATGCTCACCACTTAAGGCGTGATCGCTTAGCTTTTCTCCGGGTTTGGCTATATGAAAGTAACGGGAGTTTAAAATAAACCTTGTGCCAACCATAGCAGCCTCCGTTATGTTTGAGCTTCATATGCTGATATAATGCCTTTGCTTGCCTTAACATCTTCTACAGCTTTTCTACGCATTTTATCATATGAGTCTTTGTCAAGTTCCATCATACTTGCAACTATACGAGTAAGCACATTAATTTCAACAGCTTCTTTGAATTGCAGTTTTGAGGTTCTGTTTGAAGCATTGTTTATCATACCTTCAATTTTTTGTCCTACAATAGAGCATAGATAATCTTGCGTAATTTCAGATGTTTTATAGCCAAAGTAAAAATCAACAGCTGATTCAATTATCTTATTTCTGCTTGTTTTGCCGTCATCAAGTTTCTTTAAGCTCTCAATTTTATTTATCGTTGATAAAGGCAATTGAACGCTTATCTGCTGTTTGTTTACTGATTGCATACGCTATTCTCCTTTAAAACTTCATTACGCTTATTAATTAAAAGTGTAAGGTATTCATCTGAACAAAGATAGTTATAATACTGCTCAATTGCTATTTGCATTACAAATCCTCTTGAAATATAAAGCTCTCTTTTAAGAAACATCAGCATTCTATAACTCTTTTTGGTAATATAAAGACTTTTTTGCTTTTTAGGAATTATATCAAATTTTTCTCTTTCTTCTCGAAAAATACTTTTTATTTTTTCGGGATCTTCAAGATATTTTTGGTATAAATATTCGACAGAAGCGTTATAAACGAAAGAAAGAGTGTTTGAATTAAGAATATTTTTGGCTTTAACAGCAGTTTCGTCTATTACTTTTGATGTAAGATAAAAGCAAGAACCTAATAATTTATCATCAGGTATATTATCATTGGTTAAAGTTAATTTGTTAAAAAATCTATCTGACTGTATCATAAAATCACCTCTTAAAAGATTTTCTCGACTGAACGAATTTTACATATATTATCGTAATATCCCATATTGAAATTGTATGTTACATTTGAGTTTGAAACTTCATCGTTGTATATGATTGTCTGACTGCAAATAGCCATAACATTAAATGAACCGTTATCCTCATAGTCAGAAACATACAATTGTACCAAGCCTGTAGCTTGCTCATAATTATCATCGTATGTGCTGTGACCTATTGTTGTTTGTAATTGATTATAATAATCATCTGATAAGTAATCTTTGAGCTGAGAAATATTATTACTTTGTGAACCGGAGTAGGAGAGGTAAAGCTGACAATATTTATCAATGACATTTTTGACTTCAATATTAAACAGTCTGTCATATTTGAGCTTTTCACTTTCCAATTCTTCAAACCTTTGCTTCAAATTTTCTGTGTTCATAGTTGTGGTTTCAACTGTAACAGGAGCAGTAGTCGATTCTGTTTTATTAGTATCATCTTTCAAACCACACCCTGTTACAATAACTGTTATTGCAGAAATAACGAACGTTGCTATAATAAATTTCTTTTTCATTTTTCTTCCTTTCATATACCAAAGTAGCAACAAGTGTCCCACCGTGGGACACTTGTTAGCTGAAATCCGTGTCAGATAAGCCTTTTAGGTAGTCATATGTCCACTTTCGTCTTGTTTCATAGCTGTAGTTGCTGTCACTCCAAGCCCTTTTAGAAGAATAAACAGAATCAAGAGTTGCGTTAGATACACCGTATAAAACACCATTATGACCGTTGCCGTAAACATTTTTATCAAATGAACCTGTGCCAAATTGATTTAATATATCTGCACAGTAAACGATAGCTCGCTTATCATTGATATTTTTTTCCTGACAAATTGCGATATATTCTTCCGCATTTTCTGTTGATGTTTGATTTTGTGCTTCTATGCCTGCATTCGTAAGCAGCATTGCTTTAATACATGAGCAAGTATAGCTGTCAGGGACATAACTTGACCAATCGCTTCCGCTTGTTATAGCGGCAATAACTTTCCTACCGGTATTTGAGTAAGATAAAGCTACTCGGCTAATTTCTGCATTGCTTATACTGTATGCTTTTCGCAAGAGTGATAATGCATTATTACCGTGCCAACCGTATGCACCTACTGACAGAGCACCGTTATCATTAGCTATAACAGAACCGAAATCGCTGTTATCAAGTTCGTTGTAAAATACACCTACTTCATTGTGAGTAATAACATTTCTTGTTACATTTGCAAGACCTTTTTCAATTGCTGAACCAACCGCTCCATAGCAAGCTATGCTGTCATCGTTTAATTGTAATATGTATTTATTTACATAACTTACAGTTGCCCAGTTGGAGGTTTGGCCATTGTACTCATTGCCGGCAATTACTGTAACAGAATTATCTTTTACTTCAACAACTATGCCTATATGATCTACATTACCGGTTGCTTTATAATGGTTTCTGCCACCGTAATCGAAGAAAATTAAGTTGCCGACTTGCGGTGTATAGTTATCGGCACTTTTTAATTTTCCAAGCTCTTTTAGGTTGTTTGTCCACATAATAGTTCCCGGTGCAAAGCCAAAATCTTTGGTTTCATAGCCTGATTCCTGAATACAGTAACCGACAAAATAACAGCACCAATCTGTCACAGAAGATTTAAAATATGAGCAATAGCGTTCACCTTGACAGGATAAATTTTGACTGCCTGGAGTGTGAGTTTGCCAAAAGCTGTACTCTTCTTTTGCTTTTTCTGCAATTGGTGCTGCATTTTGTTGTGTAGATTCATATGTAAACATCAACAGAAATAAAACGGCGGCTATAACACCTATGACTATTCCTATAATTGTATTTCTTGCTTTCTTGTTATTAATGATAAGCAAAAAATACTTAACTGCTGTAGTCATTTATTTACCACCTGCTGTGCCGAATAACTCTTTTTTGTATTCCGGTGCAATAATTTGTAAGTAGTAGCGTTCATTACCGCAGCAGTACAAGCAATGACCTCTTTTACTTATTTGTATAAGTTCCCATTCTTCATCAAGCATATTAGTTATAGCTTTGTACTCCTTAATATTGACAGTGCCGGGATAGAAGAGAAAACGGTGAGTAGGTATAGAGAAGAACGGCTTTGTATATTCAACAACCCCCGGAATCATTAAATCCTCAATATTTTGTGAAGCGATAACAAGGTTACTGTTTTTCTTTCTGCCACGCTTAACAAATGATCGCAGATACATAATTACAATTAAACTTTTAATTACCTCGTGCAGCTCGTCAACGATTACAACCGTATTGCCTTCTGTCAAAAATTTATTATTCATAAACGAAAGAATATTGAAATACATTGCATTTTTTAAGTTTTCGTTTGTATTTAATAAATTCTTTACATCAAAATTTATGTGGTCTGCATTCGGAATGTTTGTATAACCGTTAAAGAATGTAGAGTCTGTACCGATACATATTGAACGAATACAAAGCGCAAGATTACGGAGAGTGTCTTTTGTAAAAAGCATTTCTTTTCCGTTAATTTTTGAAACTTCATCATAAATATTAAGCTGCCTTTCAACTTCCTTGAACAAATCTGAAAGTATAGGATAATCAACATTTGTAAGCTTGTTCAAATCGGTACGGTCTGTAATATGAAATTTTTTGTACAGTTCTTCAAGCATTATTTCAAGAGTATCAAGTTCAGCTGTTGTAATAGCAGGATTATATGTTTTAAAGAAATCTTTGAGAAATGCTATATGTTGAGAAATAATTGTTTTATGCTTAAACGCAACAGGTTCATCATCAGTATAGCTGTCATCAAGAGGATCGTTCAAAAGGCGAGGCTGCATTACATTTATAAAATACTTGCCTGACAGCATATCAATGTTTGTGCCGCCGAGTCCGTTAGTTACATCTATACATTCTTTGTCAGAATCCATACTGTAAACTTTTTTCTGCTGTTGTCGGAAAAGACATATAAGCAATTTTATAAGGAATGACTTACCTTCACCGGAGTTACCGAAAATTGCTATATGACCGTTGGTTTTATCGGTATCTCTATGGTCAATATCGGCAAGAATATTTCCACCGTGTACGGCTCGACCAAAGAACAGTCCTTTAGAATCAGTTTTGCCTGAATAGCTGAACGGAAATAAATTAGCCACTGAACTTGCAGGTAATACTCTTGCAAATTCTTTATCAAACATATCAAGTCCAAAAGGAGCTACCGAAGCAAAACCGTCACGCTGCTGCATATACAATTCATCGTATTTTACATGATTTTTATTGAGCGTTGAACATACTTTTATTTGCATATCTCTTAGTTCATTAAGAGAATTAGCTATTACTTCTACATAAACAGAGCAATGTATAAACTCTTCTTTTGTTCGGTGCGATTCTTTGAGTATTTTTTCTATGTCTAAAATATTTTCCTTGCTGTCTATTGACTTAGACATAGTTTTTGCCTCTGCAATATCGCCCATATTTTTTCGTTCTGCTTTTTCAAAGATTTTTTCTTGCTCTGACGGTGTAACTCTTTCATTATATATATGTAATGTTACACCGCCCATTTCACCGATTTCAGACAGTATTGCAGTTTGTTCTGTTTCGGTTTTATATCTTCTGATAGCAAAAACTTTTCTGTATGTATTACCTACTATGTAATATCGCCTGTGCTTAAAGTCCATAATTGACGGTGCAATTATATCCACAAAATTTTTAAGGCTTTCATTTTTAGATAATCCGTATTGTTCGCCGTCATAATCAGGCAACTCTTCATCGTATGATGTATGCTCAAGATAAATCGACAACATCTTTTTAATATCTTTTTTCTCTGCAAGTTGTACATTGAAATTTTGCTCGGCACATAGCTGCAATGCGTGATTTACAAGCTGTCTGCTGTCCTGCTGAGAAGTTCTTAAAATAATAAAAAATGATCTGCTTGTTGACATAGCAGATTTTATATTATTCATATATTCAATGTCTTTGATGTCAAGAGCTGCAATGGCTGCATTATTTTCTTTGCTTTTCAGATTTTCGAGATGTCTTATGTTATTTTCATAGTTTTGTGAATTATTAAGACACAAAATTTCAGATTTAGGCAGTTCAGAAATGATATTTGTAAGTGAGTCAATAATACCAAGTCTTATGGGCTTTGAGAGAACAGTAATATTTTTGGGCTTAACTTCAAGAAAATATTTTTCCTCATTGCGTGTAGTAAGAATATGATCTTCTTTAATCTCAGCTATTTCAAAGAAATTCTGCACTCTTGTATTATTGTTCTTAATTGCTTTGTTAAGTTTGCGATCTTTTTTTGACAACTTTATCGCCTCCATTTCAAAATAAGTACATCAGTAAACAAGAACCTTATGAACAGCACAAATAATCTGATTACTGAATAATCTACAAAGCGGGCAGACAAAAATGCGTATGCAGGCAGAAAAGCTATAAAAAACCAAATATGCAATGACAAAAACATTATTATTGAAAAAGCAAATATACTTACCATTACAAATAAATCTGTTATAGTCCAGTATTTATATAGCTTTACTGCCGTAAGATTATCGGGATAGTAAAATTTTCTCATTTTTAGCCTCCTTTTAGTGAGCAAAAGAGCGGATTATTGATGTAATACCGCTTGTAGCAAAAATAGCTTGAGATACATTAGCTTTTACGCTTGTATCAAGTCCGAATTGCTGTAAAATTCTCGGAGCTTCTGCCGCAGCAAGCATAACACCTGTGGCTAAAATCAAATCCCATACATCTGCACCGTCTTGAGTACAATATACAACCGCACCTAAAACGATTAGTATATTTGATATAAAAGATGTTGCACAAATGCCGATTACTTGTTTGCACCACCCTGAAAACGAATCTAAATATCCTCGTGGTACATTGAATAAGTGCAAAGAACCGACAAACATTTGAATTATTAAAATTCCGCCTCGTTTTATATTTGCAAGGAATACTTTAATTACACAAACAAATGTAATCAGCATAAATATAGCGAATCCCCACCCGGAAAAGAAATTTGCTGAACTTGTACTGTTATCTGAATTTATTTGGACGATAAAATTTATAGTAATATCATCTGTAAATGCCTGACAAATAATGTTACAAATATGATTTGTAAAAATCAGCAAGGATACAGGCAGGGTAGTTATTAGTAATGAAGCTAACAGACCTTTGAAAATATTAAGCAGGAGATTAATAGGAGAAACTCGTTCTCCCTCACCGACTGAAACAGCAAAGTCAAATACTGCAAAAGCTATACCGGACACTAAAAGCAATCCGGCAAAGCTTTCTATAAAAAACAAAAAATTTGTAACCATACTATTATCAAAAAGGCTTGTTGTATAATTATTGTTTTGATTGATTATGTCGGTTGACCAACTTGCAAGACCAATAGACATAAACTGAGCAATTGTATAGTGTAAGTCTTTTGTTAAATCCATACAAAATATATCAGCAAGGATTAAAAGTAAAGAATCTATCATATGCTGCTCCTTTTAGCTTAAACCAAACCAACCAAAGAAGCCTGCTCCGGCAACCACGCCACAAACAATAGTAGCACCAAATGCCATTCCGATTCCTGCCCATGGAATTTCAGTTCCCTGATTACGATGGCTGAGCAATCCTTTAACAAGCTTAGCAACTGCGACTGTTAATGCTACAAGTGTCAAAAATCCAAAAATGACTGCGACTACATCCTTAAATTGTACTTTTACTTCATTAATTGCTTTATTAATGCCGCCCGAAATATCAACACCGGCGTTGTTATCGGCAGCATAAGCATTAATTGCTGTTATAGATGAAATCAGTGCTGATGTGATTGAAAATGATAACACTTTGTTTTTGATTTTTTTAAGATTCATAAAAATTACCTCCGTTAATTAACTGTTACATAGCAGGTATATGACCTACCGTTATATGTTGCTGTTACTGTTGTTGACCCTTTTTTCAATGCTTTAAAGCTGCATTGATTTCCACCTCCTCCATAATTTTGAAGAATATACGAGTTACCGACTGACCATGAAACTCCGTTATCTGCTCCGATTAAGTTAAGAAACAAAACATCATCTGTATGTATAGAAACTGACGAATAAGACAAATATATATTATCTTTAGTTGTTTCTTGCGGTTTTACAGTAGGTTTTGAAGTTGGCTTCTCAACTTTTTTAGTCGTTTGAGGCTCTTGAACCTTTGTCGGTTCAGGTTTTGGTGTTTCAGATTGCTGTGGTCGGTAATAGTTGTTATTGCTTTGTGATGAATTATGAGAACTGTTGTTTATGCTGTTTTCGTTGGGTTCTTGTGATTGCTCGTGCTCTGAATCTTCAGATTTACTTTCACTTTTTGATTGCGATTCTGAACTTTCGGAGTGTTCACTATTAACGCTTTGAGAAGATTGTTGTGTTGCTAATTCACTGCTGTTTTGCCACTTAGAAATACTTTGTGTTGTTTCTGCGGCATTAGTGAATTTTATAACTGAACTTGAATAAGAAGCTGTAGTATTTACTTCTTCTTTCTCTGTTTTGCCATTAACCGCAAGACTTACGATTATAACAACTGCAATCATTACTACAATAATTCCTGCACATACAATAACGAATACAGGGTTGATTTTTCGCTTGATGATCTATACCTCCTTTTTTATTTGTTATATATTAAAAGCAGTGCATATTTTAATACACTGCTCCTAAATATCGAAATCAATTTAAGTTATATATGTAGTTTAAATCAACATCACCTCTTATACCGTCAACCTTGCCGTTCCAACTGTACTGATGAATGTCAACAAATGCCGGAAGCTCATTGTACGAATTATTTGGTGCTGCCATCCAAATTAAATATTTACTTGCAAGCTCATCGGGATAAGCACTGTCAACAAGCATTGATTTTGCCGAATACAAACCCGACTCGAAGCCGTTGCTTTTTATGCCGTCACAAAATGTTGAAATTATATCAGTTAGTGTTCTGCGTGGCAAAACAGCTTGTCTGTATTCTTCTACATCAAGAAAAACTGGCAAGTCAAACTCTTTACCTTGAATGGTTTTCATACAATTTCTTACTTCTGCTTTTGCCGCATCGACAGATGTAGCGTAACTGTACCAATACGCACCTACATTTAAGCCTGCGGCTTTTGCTTGCTTATAATATTTCTGAAATTCATTATCCTCTTGATTCGGGTCTTTTCCGTAGCCTGCACGAATAATAACGCAAGTGACACCTGTATTTCTTACTTTGTTGAAATTAATATCACAGTTCCATTCGGAAATATCAATACACTTCGCTTTTTCAACTTTTACTTTTGTTGTAATTATTTTATTACATTGTTTTATAGTAACAGTTGCATTGCCGACTTTATTCACTTTCACTTTTGCCAATCTTTTTTCCGTTGAAATAATTTTAGCAACAGAACTGTCAGATGATGTAAAGGTGATCTCATTTACATCATTATTTGTATCAACAGAAATCGTAAAAGTATCACCGACATTTTTGCAATATTCTTTTGTTGATATACTTATCTGTGTATTATTTTCTACGCTCTGATTGCTGATTTCAATTTGTAAAAACGATACATCGTTTACATCAATTCTGCCGTCATTGTTCAAATCAAGTTTTGTATCTTCTGCAAAATCAGACAAAGCATTTTGCAAATATGTAACATCATTCACATCAATTTTATTATCCGCATTAATATCAAAACCTTTTGCAAGTACAGACATTCCACAATTGATAAGTACAATACTCGTAATTACACCAATTATTATATTTTTTATTTTCATTTACCCATTAATCCTTTATTTAATAAATCATCACATTTATTTGAAGCAATAAACAGTGTGCACACTATAAATGTATCAGCTATCGCTAAAAAACTCATTACACACCAAGTTAAAGCCATTATGCTCACCTCACATATGTTCCTCTTGCAACATTTTTTGATAGCAATATAAAGTAGCTTTACAATCAGCCAAACTATCGTGAGCAATGTCTGTTCCCCAATCATATCCGTAATATTCTGCACATTTAGTGAGTTTTTGGCATTTGTGACAGCCGTATTGCTCGCTCCATTCTCCGTATATATCAGCAAAATCCTCCATAACATCTACTATAGCAGCGTTTTCATTTCTAATCCCTATATTGGAAAGAAATCCTAAATCAAAATCTACATTGTAGCCTATGATAGTATGAGCAGAATTGATAATACGACTGATTTCCTGCTTCACTTCAAGAATATTCGGTGCAGTGGCAACCGTTTCGGGGGTTATGTGATTAACCGCCATAGCTTTATTCCAATTATCTGTATAAAGCGGCTTAATATAGCTGTTGAAAAGAGTGTTGCCCTGACCATCAATGATTGATACCTGTAACAGCTCATCGTCATAAGGATTAAGACCTGTTGTTTCGGTATCTATGACTATTTCGTCATAGATAATTTCGGATTTATACGGAACGCTGAAAGTCTTTTTTATAATATTCTGAGTAATTTCTTTTTTGAACAACTGTAATTCTTCTTGTTTTTTCGCCTCTTTGCACTTTAGAAGAGCTTTTCTCTGAGCTATACGCTTACTTTTTTCGTCTGCTTGGTATTTTGCAAGCTCCTGCTCGGTCATATGGCGAACTTCCTCGTCCCACAAGTACAGCTTTTTAAACGGACAATTAGCATTAACCCATAAATACTTACCACTCTGTTCGTCAACCTTTATAAAGTGCTTTGCTTTCCATTGATTTTCAGTAATTAAAGTCCTACCTTCCGGAACACTGATATGTGTTCTGACCGTTGATTTATATTTATCCCAAACATTACTCATTATGTACGCTCCTCAAACAAAATCATATTTTTATATACTTCTTCTCTTGTAATCAAGCGAAGATTATTAAGTAATTCCTGCAATCTCATATATAATTCCTGTTTTACTCCGCTCCTAATGTTCTTTTTAAACTCACACAAATAAAAATAGCAACTGCTATTAATGGAATCATTCCTAATGTGATATACAAACCCATTTGAGCATATTTTGAATAGCTTTTAGGTTCGTCTGTAGTTGCAAGTTGCGTGACATTGCTTGTAACCCTCTCACCACGCACACACAATCTGTGTGTATTAATTGAATACGGATAGCAAGTGACTAATGTCACATAGTCTTTGCCGTTCTCAATTTCAAGTTTACTTGAATCATCAGGGTCAACTATATTAATCTCACACACCTTGTATGTGAGTGTTTTATTCAGTACATTTATTTTAAAGGTATCTCCGATTTGCAGTTTGTCCAACTCATCAAAGAACACCTGTTCAGGATAACCGGAGTGAGCGGATATAACAGCGTGTGTGCTTGCACCGCCAATGGGCAAGGAAGTGTTTGCCAAATGTACACAGCCGTTTTTGAGTTTTTCTTCTCTGTTGGTGCTGTCGTGATACACCGGTAAGTCAACATTTATCTTTGGAATTTCGATAGTACACATTATATCGTCATAGTTGAGAATGTTCTCATACTCTGACATCGCTGCATTGTATTCGTTTTTTTCTTCATCGTTTAACGCACTCTTTGCGAGCAATTCGTTAAAATTTTGAGCCTTAGCAAGCTCGTTGTCGATTTCATAATCAGACATTGTTTGAGTGCTTTCACTGTAGTTTTTTATAACTGTTTCATTGCTTTTACTGTTGATGTAATCGGCAATATTGGGATATACTATAAAGCCTATTCCGACCGCAGCAAGAACGCAGAGGGATATAAAAAATATTTTAGTTTTCATAATTTTTTGTGAGCAAGGGCCACCGATAAATCGGCAGCCCTTTTGTTATAGTTTAATTATTTAGCTGTCTTAGCTGATTTCTTCTTGATGAGGTATGCAAGTACCAATGCAAGAGAAATGCCTACACAAGCCACACCAGCCATTCTGATGAAGCCTACATATCCGCCTGTCTTAGGGAAGAATACGATTGTATCAGTTACGGTAATTTCAACTGCGCCGTTTGTCGGAGCATTCTGTACCCAAGTGCCTTTAGTGAACACTGAATTGTACTGAACAGGGATTTCAACTTCAATTACCTTGCCGTAAACATTGTAACCGGCAGGAGCAACAGTTTCTACAATGTAATATGTTCCGCTCTGTAATTTTATTTCCTCATTTGCTGAATTTTTAAAAATTACATTACCGTTGCTATCTGATGTACCCGTTCCAATAACATTGGTATGAGCTTTATCGTTATACAGGTCAAAGGTTGCACCTGCAAGCGGATTGCCTGCTTCATTAAGTTTGAGTACCTTAAGTCCATATGTGTAAACATATACCTTATTGCCCGGAACGCTGTCAACACCTGAATCATTACCGTATTCAAGTTTTACATCTTCATTCGGGTTGCCTGCTGTACCGACTACAGCGTATTTGTTGACTGTTGTAGAATATGTTACAATAACAAATTTTGCGTTGCTTGTATAAAAATCTGACTTTGCAAGATACTCGGAAGTAAGAGCGACATTAAACTTTGTGTTTTTGCCCTCACCCTCGCTTGTTACATTCACCTTGTAATCTGTGCCTTTAGTAAGGTCAGCTACTTTAGCACCTTTAGCGTCAACAAGTGTAACCTTGAATGAATTTTTGTTAAGTGTAAGACCTGCACTCATATCATCATATACAGCATATGTTGTGAGCTTAATATCATTTGAGCCTGCTACTGTATTCTTAAGTTTAAAGTTTACAGTGTCGCCAAGGCTTACATCTGTATAGTTAGTATTGTTCTTTGTGCTGTTGGTAATTGACTTTTCTGTTGACGGTGTGCTGTCAGCTACCTTGCTTGCAAGATTGATTTCAGCGTAGCTGTATACCCAACCGTTATTGTAATATGGGAGAGCAAGAACAGAGTTTGTGATACTTGTAACACCGGCAGGGTACTTAACACACTTGATGTAATAAATACCCTGTACAAGGTTTGAAAAGCTCTGTGTTGTGTTTGTTGCTGATGAAGTAAATGTACCCTGTGATACTGCCGTACTTAAATCAGCGTTATCGAGTGCGTCAAGAGCAGCCTTTGAATCGCCTGCAAGAATTTCTGCGCTGATTGAATTTACAAGAGATGTGTACTCTGTTTTGAACGGAGTAGCTGTTGTGCTCTTGAGGTCCGCAACTCTGAAAAGTTCAAAAGTATAGCCCGGTTTAGTGCATTTTACACTGATATTTACCTTTTGGTCTGTCTTAAGTGCAGTAGCCGCACTTGCTGTTGGGATCGCCGCAAAGAGTAATGTCAACATCATTACTACTGCGAGCAGTTTGCCTGTGAATGATTTTCTAATTGATTTTCTCATAAGAAAACCCCTCCTTAAAAATTTTTTGCGGACAATTTGTCCGTTGTATGGAAAAAGCCCAACAGATTTACTGTTGAGCCTTTTTGCCGATGCTTTTTTTCTTCTTTCTTATACCTAAACCAATAGCACCTACCAATATTGTAAATGCTAATACAGCGGCGCCGATTTCAATGTACATCGGTCTGTTGTTGCCTGTTCCGCCTGTTTCAGGAATGAAGACACTGTTATTCTTAACTGTAAGCTGTATGTCAAGTGTATCTAAGCTGTCGGGCGAAATCGTAAAGTTAATTTTGCCTGCATACGGCATATTACCTTTGCTGTCTGTTTCAATGAAGTAATAATCACCGGGCAAGAGGTTATTTACAATAATTCTGCCATCGCTGTCGGTAACGAGCTTTGTTACCGTATCAGCCGTCTTGCTGTCGGCAGCTTCGTACATAATACTGCTGTTTTTATTTATAACATTAACAATGCCTGTTTTTGTGTTGTAGAGTTCAAACTCAATACCCTCAAGCGGATTGCCGTTGCCGTCTGTTTTTAAAAGCTCTACACTGCCACGCTTGAGCAGGTTTTTCATCGTAACTACAAAGCTTTTGCCGTCCTCAAGTGTAACTGTCTGAGCCGCAGGCTTTACATACTTAGCAGGGAAGTAATATGTACCGTCTGCATTTTTAAAGCCTAATTCGTCAATTGTGTATTTAACCTTTTCATTGCTTGTGTTATACACCGCAAGATTGGTAAGATGAGCAGTGCCGTCCTCGCCTGTTACAAGCACCTTATTTGTTTTGCCGTCATCAGACTTTACCGAGAAGTAAAAGCCGCTTACAATGCCGTCCTCAGACTCTTTTTGAACGATTAAGCCTGTCTTTTGCAGTCTGTTTGCAAAATAAAATGAAAGAGTAACATTTTCCTTAAGAGTAACAGTTCTTTCTACAGGAGGAACATATCTGTCAGGCACAGAGTATGTACCGTCTGCATTTTTGTAGCCAAGCTCTGTGATTATGTATTTTACATATTCTCCGCTTGCTTTGTAAACAGGCAGGTCGCTGAGTGTTGCTGCACCGTCTACGCCCTGGCTTTTTGTTACTATGTTTTCGTCTGTCACTCCGTCATCAGACTTGACATTAAACCATACATCCTTAGCAGTATTAGCTCCTCGCTTACTGTCATCGGCTGTTTTGTAGATTGTAAGATTGCCGTAAACGGTATCTCGTGGTTCAGGCACTTCAATCTCATTAAAGGTTGTGATTGAGCCTGTGGCTTCATCAACCTTAATTTGTCGGATAAACAATTCAGGATTGATTTTGTAGCCTGTCGGGGCTTTGGTTTCCTGTATTGTTATAGTGCCGAGTGGGAGTGCAGGGTTACCAGTAGAGGCATAATAAAAAGGTTCTCCATAGTCGCTATCAGCTCTATAGCTTTCATCTAAATGTGTATAGCCGTTATTATCGGTTTTGAGTATCCATTTTCTATCTGGTGATTTACCCACAAGTTCATTTTCAGAATAGTAATAACCCAAATAGTATTTTACGGTAAACTCTGCATTTTCCATATTAGTGTATTGACCTGTAACTGCGTCTTTTTTTCTCACTAATATATTAATCGGGTCGTTCAACGGCTCATTTACAATGGTTGCTGTAAGCAGAGCATAGCCACCCGATGTGCCTGTTGAAAGCTCAAGCTTTACCGGATCTTCATATTTTTTAAAACCTTTTCCTGCCTCAATTTCAACCGCATAGAGCGTATCACTATATGTAATCTTGTAGAGGTCTGAATTTAAGTTATAATCCCAGTTGTTGCCGTCTTTGGAAATTGCCTTGCAGTCACCGTTACTATCTGTGATGAAGTATCTTAATAAACCTGTTTTGCCGTCATTAAGAATTGCCGAACCTTTGCTTGTATAAACCGCAATCATAGTACCGTCAAGGTCGTAGCAATCATTATTCTCTGTTAAAGAAGGCTCACTGCTTACTTTTTTTAGGTTGAGCTTAACGATTTCCGTATCGGTCACATTGAGAATATCAAGTGTTTTTTCCTGCTTGCAATCATCTGCCGTAACGGTAATAGGATATTTTGTTGTACTGTCAAGTACAAAATATTTGCCTGAATTAGGAGCTTTGGTTTCTTTCAAATAGTATTCTCCTGCGTCAAGCTCGAAGTAGCTTTTACCTATCCAATCCTGATTGGAGTAGGAATATTTGATTTTTGAAATATTACCGTTTCTGTTAAGCTGTGCAACTGCTACAACCGAGTTGTCTGCTTTTTTATACAGAGTATATTCTGCACCGCTGAAGTTTAAGTAATCCTTATCATTTGTGCTTTCGGTCAAGTCCTTAATATTATCGTTAGTGCCTGACTTTTGCAACGACAATTTAGCCTTTTTCGGAATTTCAACTATGAGGTGCTGATATGTTCCGTCTTTAGGATTTTTTGGCTTTGGATGTGCAATATAGATGTTGGTTGTACTTGCGTAATCTGCAATTTTGCTGTAATTACCGCTGTGCTTTGAAACACGCTGGCACACATCAACAATCATATTTACCATTTCAGAGATGTCACTATATCCGCTCCAAGTTTTCCAAGAGGTACTTTTATCCTCAATCATAGTATGATATAGCTGTGATAAAGCAAAGTGGCTTAAAATGTAGTATGCGTCATCATCACTTATCTTTGCAGCAGAAAAGAAAGAACTGTATTTATACGCTGCTTTCGGACCTATGAACTTATCATACATATATTGCTTCATAGTCTTGTTTTCAACTACAATTTCTTTACTGTCAAAAAAATGTTTTGCATACAGCAACTCTTCACCAACAATGAGTGCTTTTTCGGAAGTGTTGCTTGAATTTGGATCAAGCTTAATAACTTCCTTACCTGTATCTCCGTAGAAGTCTGTAAATTCAACAGTTTGTCCGCCGGTAGTCTGAGCAAATGACTGTGGGTCAATGCAATAGCCTATTTCACCGTTGAATTTAAACTTGTATGCGTCCAAACGACCGCCACTGCCATTGTTGACAAGAACGATAGGCTTCTCTGATGATTCAATTAGCACCTTGCCGCCGATCTCATCAAGCCCTGTATACGAATACGCACTTGCAGTAATATTTACGGCAGGGAACATTGCAAAGACAGTCACAAGTGAAATGATTACGGCTGTAAGCTTTTTAAAAATTTTCATTATTAAGTTTTTCTCTCCTTTCAATGAGATAGTATATCTTTTCTCTTATTGGTGGACTCCTTTTTTTATTTTTCATATAGTTTTATCCCCTTTCAATTTTTTATAAAAATAAAAAAGCAGCTAAGATTTTTAATAATAAAATACTTAACTGCTTTTTGCTTTAGTTATTCAATTTTTATCCCTTAGAAGTGATTTATATTAATACCAACCTGCTTCTTTTTCAAGTCGTTTTTCTGTATATGCTTTATTAATTACCCTAGTTTCATAATGTCCAAGTTCAGGAACTTCAACTTTTTCGTAACCGATTATATCTTTACGCCATTCATCGTGGTAGCTTGAATTTTCACCATTTAGCATATGCTGTTTACCGTGTTCAGCACAATTATTTGTAATATCTGCTCCGCAAGTGTTGCAGATAGTTACTCCATACTTTTCTCCGTAGATAGGTGCATCAATATAATACGGAACCCATACTTCTTCAGTTTCAGCAGGGTGGTAAATCTCTTTATACTCTGCATCGTGCCAAGTTTTGCCCTCGTGCTGGTCTTTGGTAGTCGGCTGTGCAGGCTTGCTCGAAGATGAACCTGAACTTGAGCTTGAACCGGAAGAAGATGAACTTGAACTACTTGACGGCTTGCTCTGACTTGAACTGCTTGAGCCTGAATTGCTTGCAGGCTTATTTGTGCTGCCTGATGAACCGTTGCTCTTGCTTGTCTGACCGTTGCCGCCATTGTTATTATTGTTGTTATTCTGATTGCTGTTGCCGTTGCTGTTATTGTTGCTCTGACCGCCGTTGTTCTGCTTGTTGTCGGTCTTTGCTGCATTCTGTGCCTGAGCTTCCGTAGCTTTTTCCGACTTCTCCGCAGGCTGTGTCTGCTTAACCTCAACAACCTTAGTTGCTTCTTCAATATGTGTATTGCCCTGACTGTCCGTCACAACCTGTGTAACAGTCTGAACAGATGTGCCAATAACCTCATCAGCCGTTGCCGTAGGCTGTTTATTTCCGCAAGCGGTCAGCATAGCAATAATGACCGCCGCCACAGTTACTGCCGCAACCGCAACAATACCAATAGCCTTTTTCTTATTCGTTTTTTTCTCTGCTGATTCATTCGTATTTGTAGTGTTTGTGTTCATTTCCTGTGTAGTCATACTTCTGACCCCTTTCGTATATGTCTTTATATCTTAATTTTACAATTCACATTTTTGTTTGTCAATAATTTGTTTGTTAATTGTTTTTATACAATCCGCAGTAATAAAAGAATATAAGAATAGCAATAAAAACAGTTTAGTACAAACACTGCAGTTCAGCACTAACTGCAGTGTTTCTTCATTTTAATAAAAGGAGAAGGGGTATGTAAGGTGCGGTTTATTCTTTAATTTCACTTAAACTGAATTGACTTGAATTTTGGACAATTATAAAATGAATTGCTCCACTTGAGGTTTTTATTATAAGCATAAACAGTTGTAAGTTTGCTGCAATTATTGAAAGCTTTATCGTTAAGCTTTCCGATATTTTGAGGCAAAGTTACTGTTGCGATTTTTGAATTGTTTGAAAATGTATTAGAACCGATTTCGGTAACTACATAGTTGTAGCCGGGGAGAAATCCCGGTACTGTTACATTTGTATCATTGCCAAAATATGATTGAGAAATCAACTTTGAATTACTGCTCATTTGAAATATAAAATCACCATACACAATGATTGATTTTGAAAGATACTGTTGCAATAAAGATATATCGTTAATGTCTAATTTTCCGTTGCGGTCAAAATCAGCATATGCCGAGTAAAATTTCATATCTTTATATCCTGCGAGATATTGCTGAATTAATGATACATCTACAATATTAATTATGCCGTCAAGGTTTACATCACCAATTTTCGGTGCTGCGTTTACCGGTGATGATAATAATGCTGTTGATAAGCTAAGTACTGCTAATGAAGCACAAATTATTCTTTTGATTTTCATATTTACCTCCTTGTGGGTGTTGGGCTGTTCCAAATGTTTTGAAACAGCCCTGTATTTCTATCATCGGGGAACGATGAGAAGAAAACTATGTATTTGATATAAGTTCAACGAGTTTTTCTTTTGGAAAGAATTTTCTTAAATATCTGCGTATAAACTCATCAAGTTCATTGTAAGCAACTGTATATTTATTATTGTTAAGATAAAATTCAAGCTGCTTTTTAAGAAACTTTAATTTGTATTCGCAATTTTGATATTCCTGATATGGAACATAATTTTGCGTATTACCGCTTGCAGAAAAATTCTTAAATCGTTGACTAAACATATTAACTGATTCGGCAGTGGTAGGAAATGCAGTTGCATAATATTTTAATACCGAGCTTGTACAGTTTAAAACTGTAGCCGATAAGGTCATAATCAGTTCGTTCGGTAACTGCTCTTTTTCCTTTAAGTGTCCCACCGTGGGACACTTGCGGTTGCTTGTTTCAGGATTAATTACCTTTTCAGATGAATTATTAACTTTTTCTTTCTCTGCTTCAAGAGGTTCAATTCCAATATTTTCTTCTTCAATATCAGCTTCTTCAAATAATACCGGCACATCAACTTTTGGATAAAAGATTTCTTGCAGATTGTCAGGTTCAAGTCTTATTCTTCTTGCAATGTCTTTATCAATCTTTTGGCAAACCGAGGCATTATTAAGAATAAAATTAAGCAATGAGATCTGTTGTTCCTCTGAAAGGAATGAAAGTTCATATCCTGCACCTACTGTAATTGCTCCGCTGTCAACTTTGTTAAGTAAAGGTTTAATGAGATATGTAAGTCTGATGTGTCGATGAACAGCTTTTCTGTTTGTGTTGTTTTGCTCTGCTATAGCTGATACGGTAGATTTACTGCCAAGTTTTTTTAATAGTTCGGATTGTTCCGCATAACTGAAAGCAAGTTCGGAGGGAAGGTAGTCAGTGTTACGGTCATTATTAGTGGCCAATAAGATTAGTCTTTGCTTGTCCGGGTCGGTTTCGTTTTTTATTATTGCTTTAACAGATTTTTGCCCATTCAGTAGGCATGCTCTTTTTCTGTGTCTGCCTGCAAGTAAAACATATCTGCCTTCTTTTTTTGACTTCACAACAGTAACAGGGTCAATCTGTCCTATATGTTTCATACTTTCTGCTATGTTTTCAATTTTGTCTTGATGTATGCTTTGTGGCTGATCGTCTATTTCATCAATCAGAGATATGTCAATTTCTACAACTTGATTTTCCGTGCTTCCGCCGAGCAATTCAGAGTATGCCTGCTCCGGTGTTTTTAATATTTGCTTTTTAGGTTTAAAAAAATCAGGCATTTTCACATTCCTCCATAATCCTATGTGCAGCTTCTATATACTGAGCACCTACAACTGATTTGCAGTCTGAAACGCTGCTACGATGAAAACCTACTGAGTTTTTTGTTTCTGTTCTATATGATATATATGTATTAAAAACAAGATCGTTATAACTTTCTTTAAGTGCGTTGTAAATTGTAGCGGAATGTCTTGTATTAGTCTGATACATAGTAACAAGCATTCCGAGAAGATATTTACGAATATCGGTATCTTTCTTAATTCGCATAAAACTGTCAAGCATTTGTTCTACGCCCTCATAACTGAGTAAATCTGCCTGAACAGGAATAAGCAGCTTATCACAAGCGTTGAGAACATTTGTAACAAGCAAATCAAGAGCAGTTTGACAATCAAATATAATGTAATCGTAATTTTCGTTAAAGTAGTCATTCTCAAAAATTCTTGAAATTACAGTTGAACTGTTATCATCTGCAGCAATAATTCCAAGCATACCGGCAAGCAAGTTAATTGACGGTATAAAGTCAAAGTTTTCTTTTTCACAATAACGAATACAATTTTTAAAATTTACATTTTGTTTTGTAACTGTGCTGAAAATAATATCGGATGTTGTAGGCTTGCCATCGGCTTCCCAATTAAGCCAGTTTGATAAATGGTGCTGTGGGTCGCAATCAACAAGTAATACTCTGCGATCATTAACAGCAAGTGCTGCTCCGAGATTTAATACAGTTGTAGTTTTTCCTACTCCACCTTTTTGATTTGATACTGCAATTTTTATTGCTTTGTTATTTTCTTTCATTTTTCGTTCCCCCGATTAAATGATAAATTTTTTACTAAGTGTCCCACCGTGGGACACTTGTTTGTTTGAGTAATAAAAAAGACTGCCAAAAACGCAGTCATAATTACATCATCATAGCCATTCCCATATCGGGCATTGCTATTTGATTTGGTAAAATGGGTTGTGTCACCTGTGCAGCCTGAACATTTTTAATTGATGGTGTAAGTTCAGGTTTTAGACTATTGTTGATATTATCCGCAACTGATTTATATGCTCTGTGAGAGTGATCAAGTGATTTTGTAATGTCAGCCGAAGAGATATTTTTGTCTGCACACATTGTTTTGTATTGATCGGCAAGATGTCTTTGCCTGCTCTCAGGTATTTGCAAGCCAAAGTATGACTGCAACATTACCGATGTTGCGTCAGCTTCAAATTCCATTTGAGCTTCACTTTTAATTTGAGTTTTATCAAGCTCTTTATGTAAAATAGCGTGTGCGGTTTCGTGTGTAAGTACTGATAATTTTGTTGAATCGTCAAACATACCGCTAAGCGAAATTGAATTGCTTGCAGGATCAAAGAAGCCTCGCAGTGATACTGAATTAAATTGATTTTCGTGTACTTTACAATTCAACTCTTTTTCGCAATATGTTTTCATAAGTTCGTATAGCTGTTTATGCTGTTCTGATGTGTAACCAAGATCGAAATATTTAGGATAATCTTCTTTAGGACAATTTGTTTGTGCTATGTCAAAAACAGTACCGACTTTAAAATGTATTCGTTGCTCTGCCTCAATTCTATGTAGCTTGTAAGCCTCTTTCTGTTCTTTTGTAGCTTTACTGAGAGGAACAGGGCTGCCGTCAATATTAAGGTATGTCTTTATAGTTGGCACAAGTATTTTCATTCCGTGTTCGCCACGCTTAACCGAATAACCCATATCCTGATATGCTTTATAGCTGTTACAAAATATTGCACCCGGATTTTGCTGATAAATAAGCATTGTGTTTCTTGAACTGTAGTTATAAAAACGAGTTGAAAATTGCAAGTATTCAATCATATTCTGCGGATTATCTTTAAAGTTCTTAGCAAGTTCAATGACCTTTTGTTTCATTTCTTCTTTTGTCTGTTCTGATTTTGCCGGATCGTAAGCCATTTTTTACACCTCTCAATCTGCATATTGATTCTTAATTTCTTTTTGTACATTGTACGGCAATTCTGAAATACTTGTTAAATCTTTTTGAGAAATAGTTTCTCCTATTTCAATAAGATTTTCGGGTATTTCACAGAAAAATAATTCGCCGTCCTCACGCTTGACAATAAGTTTATCTTCATAATATCCGACAACCTAGTTGTCTGTGTACGGTTCTTCAAAACTTAATATACTCATAGCTGCCTCCTGTTTTTTATATAAAAAAGACCTCATAAACAAAGTTGTTGAATATTGACCATATTATTACAATATGTTACAATATTGTTACCTGATTGCTTACGAGGTGTATTTTATGACTTTATGTGCTGCTTATCAGCAGTTCTTGAAAGAAAAAATTTCTGAAGGTGTAACTGAACAAACTTTAAAATATTATAAATATAATTTACCGAAGTTCATTGAATGGTGTGTAGATAACAAAATAGAAAATGTCGAAGATGTTTATACTCATTTATTTGAAGATTACAAACTCTATTTAATTGAAAATAAAAACGGTACTAAAAAAATATCACTGCAAACTTATACAAGAGCAGTGAAAACATTTTTATTATGGTTAAATGAAAATGAGTTCATTCAAAATGTGGGAAAGTTGAAACTTATTAAAGCTGAAATTGCCAATATAGTTCCTTTGTCAGATGTAGAAGTAAAAATACTTCTCAATAATTTTGATAACTCATACTTTGGTATTCGCAATAAATTAATGGTAATGTTTATGCTTGATTCAGGTCTGAGAAGAGGAGAAGTAGTAAGTCTTGAATCAAAAAACATATTTATGCATAACAACACTATGTTAGTGCAAGGTAAAGGAGAAAAAGAGCGATTAGTACCTTTTGGTGAAGAAACTAAGCGATATATTAATCGTTATTCACACATGAGAAACGAATATGAAAAACGCTTTTTCCAAAAAGAAGATGGTACACCGATTACCGATAATACAATCAAGATGTATTTTCAAGATTTAAAAGAAAGTACAGGAATTATCAGATTGCACCCTCACTTACTTCGCCACACTTTTGCGACTAACTATATTCTTTATGGCGGTGATGTTGAAGAACTGCGAATATTGCTCGGACACACAAGTTTACAAATGACAATGAAATATGTGCATTTAGCTACACAACAAAGAATACTAAATCAGCGTTATCATAGTCATATTGATAAATTATTTTGTCAATATGATAATAAATTGGCTCAGTAGAAGGGATAGCTTAAAAAGCTGAGGAAATAACTGTTCAGCAAGTCTATATAATTTTAACTTATCAATAGCAGCATACATTTTTAATGTCTCCTTTAATTTTATTTTTCTTTAACAATGTAAAATTTGAATAAATCGTCATAATCAACGATATAAGAAACATCAGAATTGCGTTCAGTTAAAAGAACTTTGCAACAATTAACAAATAAATGAAATTCATAACCACTACATTCAAGCACATAAAAACTGTCACGCTGATATTTGAAAAAGAAGAAATCTGATAATTTTTTATTTAAAATCTCATGAAAATAAAACTTACACAGCTTAACCATATTTGTTTTATTTACATTAAGCTTAAGTTCTTTGAATTGTGTGTTTTCAAGCATTTTTAATGTCCCCTTTCCAATAAAGAAACACTACTGTTCCTTTTAATCAAGGTGTCCGGAGTTCGAATCTCCGATGGGTCACCATAAAGCCGCAAGGTACAATGCCTTTGCGGCTTTACTTATATAAATGTAAAAGACACTGTCGGTAGTTTGCACAAACAACTTTTTAAGTTGCGCTGATTAGAATAAGCGTTTTACACAAAAATTATATATTGGGCTGTCGCCAAGCGGTAAGGCAACGGACTTTGACTCCGTCATGCGTGGGTTCGAATCCCGCCAGCCCAGCCAAAAGCACTGATTTTTGAAGTCGGTGCTTTTCTTTTTGGAGTGTTAAAAAATCAAGGTGTCTAAATGACTATCAAACTTATTATTCACTAATTGCATTTGTGCAGCCAAATGAATATATATTTGAGTGATTGAGATAGAACTATGACCGAGTAGAACCCTGAGGACTTCAAGATTAGCGCCCTGGATGAGCTTGTAAAATAAAGTGTGTAAGTTAAAAAATAACTTGCACACTTTTTCAATTTTTGGAAAGTGTGCTACAATGAAAGAAAGGAAAAAGGAATGAACGAAATGGCAAAAAAGAGAGAAATCACACCGGGCTAGAACCTCGCAAAGCAGATCATCGAACAGTATCATCCGAAAAGCGTTGCAGATATGCAGGACGCCTTGAAAGACATTTTCGGACCGATGTTTGAGGCGATGTTGCAGGGCGAAATGAACAGCCACCTCGGATATGAAAGTAACGATCACGGTGCAAAGTCTACCGATAACCGTCGTAACGGCTACACCAACAAGAAAGTCAGAACAAGTGCAGGAGAGGTTGAAATTAAAGTGCCTCGTGACAGAGCTTCAAGCTTTGAACCGAAGCTTGTACAAAAGCGGCAAAAGGATGTATCCGAGATTTAAGAAAAGGTTTTGGCGATGTATGCGAAAGGAATGAGCCAGCGTGATATTGCCGAAACGATTGAGGATATATACGGCTTTGAAATTTCGCACGAAACAGTGTCGCAAATAACCGATTGCGTTTTAGATAAACTTGACGATTGGCAAAACAGACCTTTGAAAAGGATGTACACATTTCTGTTTGAGGATTGTATGTATGTTACAATCAGAAAAGAGCATGAAAGCAAAAAATTATGCAGTATATACAAATTTAGGCTATGATATTGACGGACAAAAGGACATTTTAGGCTTGTGGCTTAATGAAAGCGAAAGCAAACACACTTGGATGCAAATATTTGACGAATTAAAAACACGGGGTGTAGAGGACGGATTGTTTATCTGTATGGACGGTGTTTCCGGTCTTGAAGACGGAGCTAAAGCGATATTTAAAGATGTTGTTGTACAGCGTTGTATCGTACATTTGATTCGAAATTCAATTAAATATGTGCTAAGCAAGGACTACAAAAAATTCACACAATCGCTTAAAAAAGTTTACGGAGCACCAAGTCTTAATGGATACAGAAAAGCATTTGAACAGTTTTGTCAGGAGTGGTCACAATATCCCGGAGCAGTTGATGTGTGGAAACGAAATTTCAACCATGTCGAGCAGCTTTTCGATTATGGCAGCGCCGTTCGTAAGGTTATGTATACAACCAATGCGGTTGAAAGCATAAATTCAAGTTTCAGAAAAGTTACAAAAAAGGGTGCTTTTCCAAATGAAAACGCACTACTCAAATTGCTCTATTTACGCACAACCGAGCTTTACAAAAAGTGGAATGGCAGTAAGGTTCAAAATTGGGCAATGGTCAGAAATCAACTGGCTACAAATGAAAAAATCAGTGCCCGTATCGAAAAATACGAGCACATGATTTGAAGTATTAACATAATTTTTATGATTTTTAAAAAACTTACACACTTTTCTTGACAAAGCCGTTAATGGCAGACTTGTTTTATTTGGTGATGTATATGACAGCAAAAACAATCCTGTACTTGTTGCACTTGAATTAAATCCAACTGATAGAGGCGGAAAAAATTTAAATGTTATCAAGGTAGCAAGTGCTTATGGTAAAGAAAAAAATTTGCAAAACTTTATTAAGAAAAGTAAAATTTTGTATATTGAACCAAATAAAAAAAGAACCCATACGTGGCTGAAAGTTAATAGGCTCAAATTGCCGTTACTCAGTAGTTCCACATATGGATTCTTTAATAACAGTATATCTCAAAATTCTAAAAATGTCAATATGAAAAATGACGAAAGTGGCAATGATATCAAATACAGCATGGGAGGATTGAAAGCAGAAACTGCGGACAAGAGTGCACTTGAGAAAGCTATGGAGCTTGAAAAGGACGGTACAAATTCCGAGAAAATCCGTAAGGAAACGGGTTGGTTTAAGGGATATGACGGCAAGTGGCGATTTGAGATAGATAACAGCGAATTAGAGTTTAAAACAGATATCGAAAAGAACAGAGCTGCCGCAATTGAACTTGCGAAAATGAAAGTTAAAAGTGCAGAGCTTGAAGAAAAGATTGTAAATAATACAGCAACAAAAGCAGAGGAAAATGAATACTACAATCTTGACGAAAAAATGATTGAGTACAGAAAAGGAGTAAAATTGAGTGATGTAATAAATCATCCAAAACTTTTTGAAGCGTATCCGCAACTAAAGAATGTAGATGTTTATTACGAGATTTCTTCGGTTAATCGAGGTGTATACAGTTCAAACGGTAATGTGATAATGTTAAATCCGATGCATACGATTGATGAGCAGAAAGAAGCGATTATTCACGAAATTCAGCACGCAATACAGGGAATAGAAAATTTTGCGAACGGAAGTAATTTGGAATACTGGAAAAATCTCGGATACAGCGATGAAGAAGCAATGGCAATGTATTATAACACTGCCGGAGAAAGAGAAGCAAGAGATGTTTCTGCCAGAAGAGATTACAATGCAGAGCAAAGAAAAAACATCCGGCCGGACATTGACAGGAAAGATGTTGTATTTGCTAATAGCGGTGATGCAGGGTATTCGGCGGATGAAAATATAATGCAAAATGATTTTGAGGAGAAAGTTGACCAAATAGAGAATAACACATACAATTCAGATGATGTTGTTATTATGGGCAGAACCCCAAAGGTGTTACAGGATATTGGATTTAATTCGTTGCCTGTTGCGATGACGAAAAATCATATATATTCTGTTGCAGTATCAGAAGCGAGGGCGAAAAATGAGGGGAGATATAAGAAAAACACTAATTATCATGATTTAGGTTTCAATACGGTTAAGCAAATTTATAATAAAATTTCTGATCCGCTTATGGTAATTGCTCACCCTGATTTTACTAATAAAGAGAGCAGGGACAGTACTCATAAAGTTATTGCATTGGTTGATTTATCCGTAAATAATAAGCAGGTAATTGCGCCTATCGTGGTAGATTTTGAAAGTAGATATAACAAAAAAATAATTGATGTCAATCTTGTAGCAACATACTTTAATAAAAACAATATTCATGATTTAATAAAAGAAGCAATAGCTTTAGAAAATAATAATCAAGTTGGTTTTTATTATTTAGACAAAAAAAGAACTCAAAGTATAATTAAGCAGAAAGGGTACCAATTACCCAGTGTACTTAATAACTTGAGTTCCAATATTATTATACGCAAAATTGATAGCAATGTCAATAAAAAAATTAATAAAATTACCCAAAGCAAGCAATTTGTAAGGTGGTTTGGTGATTGGCAGAATAGTCCGAAATCTGCAAGTAAGGTTGTGGACGGCAACGGTGAGCCTCTTGTAGTGTATCACCAGACGGGAAATGATTTTACAGTATTTGATACTAAGCATACCGGTGCGGGTGAGTTTGACAGCGAAATGCCGACAGGAATATTTATGAAGCCGACAAATAGGGTACCCCATAAAATTCTGTGTAAATAATAATCCTTCAAGCAATAACAAAACAGCGGATTGCGGTGTAATCAGTCTTTCTGATTTGCCCCGTGTCAACTTTTCATTCCGCAGACAGGAAATTCTATTCTCGGGGGCAAATCAAGCCGGTATTCTGTCCTCAAATATTATTTGATAACTGGCTCAAAACTATATCCCAGTTTCGACATCTTTGTGTCCAGCGTTCGACAATTTTTTGCGACGCTAAATACAACATTTTGCGCAGGCTGTCATCATTCGTGAATGACGGCTTGTTCTTCGTAATCTGCCTGAACTGGCGGTTCAGCCCTTCGATAATATTCGTTGTATATATTATCTTCCGAACCTAGGGCGGATATGCGAAAAAGGTGGATAGAATATCCCAATTTTCCTCCCAACTTTTCACGCAGGACGGATAGATTTTGCCCCACTTATCCTTGAACAAAATCAGGTTGTTCATAGCTTCTTCCTCGCTGATTGCTTGATATACTTTCTTGAGGTCAACCATCAGCTCCTTGATGTGTTTGTAGCTGACAAACCTTGTGCTTGAGCGTATTTGATGAATGATGCAACGCTGGATTTGTGCGTTCGGAAAAGCCGCTTCAATAGCTTGTCTGAAACCTGTCAGACCGTCCACGCATAACAGAAATACATCTTTAATCCTACGAGTTTTGAGCTCGTTCAACACATTCAACCAGAATTTACTGCTCTCATTTTCGCCAATCCATATGCCGAGAATATCTTTCTGACCGTCAAGATTGATGCCCAGAACTACATATGCAGCCTTCGTGATATACTGATGATTTTCCTTGACCTTGTAATGGATTGCATCCATAAAAACGAACGGATATACAGCTTCAAGAGGTCGGTTTTGCCATGCAGTCACATCGGGCATAATCTTCTCACTTATCTTGCTGACAAGCTCTGGAGAGATTTCTACATCATACAGATTTTTGATTTGTTCGGAAATATCACGCTGGCTCATTCCGCAGGCATAGAGTGAGAGAATTTTCTCGTCATTTCTGCCGGTGCTTTTGCCATTAAAAAACCTTTCTTTCAAACTTTAATTTTTCTATTTTCATTATGCTTGAAAGGAAGCTTATTATTCACTTTTACACAAACTTTTCGGCGGTATCCAAACGAATCGGCTACGGTTACCGTGATGATGACTTCTTCTTTACCTTGATTCGCTATCTTTCTATTCATTCTGTCCGTTCACCATCCCGCAAAAAATCGTGATGAACCACTTTTTTATCAGTCATCGCTTTTTTGTGTTATTATTTTATTTAATTTTCAAAACAACTGCGAGAGTGAATTTCATATTTTCGGGGTCAAAATTATGACTTACATTACCGTTGTATTGTTTGGCTATTCGTTCTATACTTTTTATTCCGTAGCCGTGAATAAATTTATTGCTTTTGGTTGTCTGTAATTTGCCGTCCTTAAGATTAGGAGCACTTGCACAGTAATTCCATATATTGATTACAATATAGTTTGTATTTGTTTGCTTAACTGTAAGCTCAATTTTCTTGTTATCGGCATTTTGCGTTGCCTCGAGAGCGTTTTCAAGAATATTATCAAGTAATGATGTTATATCGTTATTTGAAATGCAAGAAAAATCTATATCACGAATATCGCAGTAAAAGTCAATCTCTTTATCTTTGCAAGCACTGACATATCTGTTTATGATTGCATTTATAAGTTTGTTATCGCTGTATTTCTTTAAGTATTTAATCTGATAATCGTCATACAGACTGTCAATGTATTTGTTTATGCTTTCAAAGTCTTTTTCGTTTGAAAGTTCTTTTATTGAAAGCAAGTGGCGTTTTATATCGTGAATTAAAATATTAGAATTTTCGTATTGATTTTGCAAAATAGAGTAATATTCGGTATCAATTTCTGATTTTTGCTTTTGCAGCTTTAGTGCCGTGTTTTCGTATTGAGTTTTCAATACGTCTTCGTGTACAAGAAAAACAACTATATTTGAATACATTAAAAGCAGAGCGCCTACCGCAAACAAAACATATGTAAATTCGTCAAGTTTATAGTTAAGCGAAATGTATGACATACCGCATATTATAAGTATTGACGCCATCGGCAGAAAGAAAAGCATATTTGTTTTATTTAGCTTCAAATTTTCTTTATTTTCTTTGACGGAAATTTTAGATACAAAGTATGCAATAAAGAAGAAAAATAACTGCGAGCTGCCGCTTAATAAGAAAAATATCATACTGTTCTCAGTGATTCCTTTAATATCAATATTAAAAGTTACCATTACAAGGAACAGCAGAGTCATTTTTGTTATGAGAGTTATAGATGTGAGAAGAATTGAAGTAAATATTGCTTGAAAAACATTTGTGTTAAAGCAAAAAATACACAGCAACAGATTGCAAGCTAAAAATGCTACAATATTTGAATATTCCACACCTACCGTATTTATTATAAATTGCAGTGCAGCAGACAATGAAAAGCATAAAAATAAACCCATATTGCTCATTTTCTGAGCAAATTTGCCGGAAATAAATATGTAAGAAATGATTGCCTCAAATACCGTTACCATCGCATAGCTGAAAATTATCATACAATACCTCCCGCAAAATCAAAAAAGGCTTTTTTAAATTCTGCGTATTTTCTTTGCGAAATGCAATGCTCCATAAGATTCTCATTGGCCCCCTGAAATGTAATTGAACTTTTATCAAAGTTAATTACATTCTGTAAGTTTACGATATAGCTTTTATGCGATTGGACAAAGCAGTTAGGCTGATTGATTATTTCGTACCATTCGGCAGGTTTCTTATTTGTTTCGTATGATTTGTATTTAGTAACGATAAGTGAACCGTGTTTTCTGTTTTCAATATAGAGAATATCCCTTGTTTTTACGGTGAAAATTTCGTCATATTTTTCTATTATAATACTTTTACTGATTTTCTTGTAATAGTCAACGGCTTCAAGAAAATTTCTGTTAAACCTTTCAGTGTCAATCGGCTTTGAAAGATATCTGAAAACCTGAATTTTCATTGCACTGTCAAGGTAAGCCGGATATGAGGTAAGAATCATAATAATAATGTCGGGGTTTAATTGTTTTAATCTTTCCGATACCTCAAGTCCGTTTACGGCAGGCATTTGAACATCGACTATAGCGATGTCGTAAGAATGTTTTTCTTTAAAAATAAAATCACCGCAGGTACGCATATCTATATTAAATTCTATTTTATAGTTTTTTTGAAGATTACTTATAAGTGACCGTACTTTTTCGAGTATTGATTTATCATCATCACAAAGCAGAATATTAAGCACCGAAATTCCCCCTTTAGAAGATATTATACAACATAATTTTTAATTTGTCATATAAAAAACATCACTTTTGACTTTTTTTAATGCGTTTTTGCCCAAACTGTAACAAATGAAAATCCTTGTGCTATAATAAAAACAGTAAATAGAGGAAAAACAAGTACATTTAGAAGTTTTGTATTTAGCGGTTTTGATTATGGCACTTCACAGCTACTTCATACATCTGCGATATGATGTGTGAAGTAAAGCGGTGCTGTGCAACGGTACGGAGGTTTGTATAAAATAAAAAGGGAGAAATACTCTTGAATACAGTTGCATTACAGGATTTTCAATCATATGCAAAAGTTAATGACAATGTTATTAACAAATTCAAGAATAAAATTTCTAAAACTTTGCTTAAAATTTGGCAAAATTACGGATTAGGCACTTTTATGAACGGATATATTAAAGTGATTAATCCCGATGATTATCAAAGTATAATTGATAATACATACTTTCCGTATAAAGACGCAGTTCCCATTTTTGTAACTGCATTTGGTGACATAATTACCTTGGAAAGCGGCGAATATATAAGTATAATGTATTTTCGCTACGGAAAATGTGAACTGATGCTCAAAGATTTTGATTTTTTTTAAAAAGACTTGCAGACAAGAGCTTTTTAAACGAATTTTTTTCTTTGAATCAGTATTATAAAGCTGTTAACGAACATGGAAATTTGTTTTATATAGAGTGTTTTGGTTATATGCCTTTATTAGCGCTCGGTGGGGACGAAGACACCGATAATCTGAAAAAATTTCAGATACCGGAGCACATAGCGTTGATAAATTCATATTTCCTCATACTGATGTAAATCCGTTCTGCCTGACATCTTGAGATTTATAAAAATAGAGTAATCGGCAATATTGATGTTTAAAGAGAGAGGGAGCAAGATGTTAGGCAACGAGATTTAATTTTAAATTTGATAGTATCTTATATGTTTTAGTGGTATCTGCAGTTAATGAGGATACTGCTTTTTTTATTTATATTGTTATAAAATTTATAGGCTCTATGTCAATAGTTGGGGTAAATTATGGTTTAGCAAATTGATTTGCCAATCAATTATAAAAGTTTGGTCGACCTTTTCAAAGGT
>OGOG01000067.1_pt1 | contig 100228 bp, 98 predicted proteins | sample 1552581 | NCBI WGS metagenome assembly OGOG01 (sample SAMEA2580152, study PRJEB22360) | human gut metagenome | biome: human gut; feature: human-associated habitat; material: faeces | place: Denmark | collected 2008/2010 | reverse complement strand
TCTTATACCCTGCCAAGGGCTACGGGGATTTGATAGCATTTCTTTACTAACTCTCTATTTACATCTCTGTGCTGATAGTACCACTTGTAAAGTCTTGTCGGAATCGGTATAATATAGATAGATTGGGAGGTAAAAATATGCTGCTTACATTAGTACCGCTTTTTGATGAAAATATGGCCGTTTGTGCCTACTCCTTTTTTACCCAGAGGGAGAATTTCCTGTTGAATCCTCTGTTGCTTGGAACCGCACAGTTCGACGGGGCATCCCAGATCACGGGTCTGGAACTGATCCAGAAAATGGGTATTGATACCTTGTCTCAGGGAAAAGAAATCTTCGTACCGATCAGCAATATCTCGATTTTTGCGGATATTCCGGAGCAGTGCGATGCACCTCATGAAAAAATCGTACTTTTGATCGATAATACCATTCCGCCGATTGAAATGTATGTCAATCGTCTGAAGGAATTGAAACAGCAAGGCTATAAACTTGCCATTCGTAAGCTTGCGGTCAGTGATTTTGAAAATTACAGAGAAGTCCTGAAGCTGATGGATTATGTCCTTCTGAATAACCGTAAAATAGCCATTGATAAAGCCAAGATTTATTTCGGAAAATTATTTCCGAATATCAATCTGTGTGCCGGTAATATTGATACCATGGAGGACTTCGAGAGACTGAAGGAGACCGGCGGATATCGTTTCTATGAGGGTAAGTTCTATCGAGTTCCCATTACGAAGGGACAGACGGATGTGGCACCCTTGAAGGGTAACTATATTGACCTGCTGAATATTGTGAACAGCCCGGATTTTGAACTCACGACAGCGGCGGATATCATCAGCCGTGATACCGCACTTACGATCGATCTGCTGAAAATGGTTCAGCCACTGGCTGTAAATTCGGAGATTACGTCTATCCGTCATGCAGCTGCCATGCTGGGACAACGGGAACTGAAAAAGTGGATCAACACGGCAGTAGCCAATGCTTTGTATGCGGATAAGCCGAATGAGGTCACCAGATTATCTCTGCTTCGTGCGAAATTTGCCGAGAATCTGGCGGAAGCGTTTGGCCTGAAGGCGCAGAAGGATGAATTGTTCCTGATGGGATTGTTCTCTGTGCTGGATGTGATCCTTGAGAAACCTATGGCAGAGGCTTTGAAGGTGGTCCATGTGGCTGGCGAGATCAGCAATGCACTGATCTACCGCATCGGCGTACTGGCACCGGTGTACGATTTTATGCTGCAGTATGAGACAGCCAACTGGGCGGAGGTATCCCGCCTGATGCTATTAAAGAATATTGATATGAATACAGTATATGAAGCCTATACATCGGCGTTGAAGTGGTATCGCACCGTACGTTGATTGTATTAAAAAATGTACTTGTATTTTGTATACATTTATGTTATTTTCTTCAAGAACTTGTAATTATATCCTCCATAAAAGGGGAGGAATAGTAGCAAAGGCGCAAAAAGCGCGGAAAGGAAATTTCATATGAAAAAAAACAAGACACTTGAGATGGTACAATTGGCCGTACTCATCGCGATCATGCTGATTCTGGCATTTACCCCGCTTGGGTATCTGCGCATCGGACCGTTAGCAATCTCTCTGATGACCATTCCCGTAGTCATCGGTGCAATGATCTTAGGACCCGCAGGCGGAGCCGTACTGGGACTGGTATTCGGACTGACCAGCTTTTACCAGTGTTTCGCAGGAGATCCTTTTGGAGCAGCTCTGGTAGCTATGAATCCGTTCTTTACTTTCCTGGTATGTATCCCTACCAGAACTCTGATGGGATGGCTGTCCGGTGTGATCTTCAAAGCACTGTGGAAGATCGACAAGACGAAGACCGTATCTTTCTTTGTGACCGGTCTGCTGGGAGCATTTATGAACACTCTGTTCTTCATGTCCACCCTGATGATCTGTTTCGGTCATACCGAGTATCTGCAGAGCCTGAACGCAACCGGAGCAAATCTGTTCGCATTTGCCGTGGCATTCTGCGGTATCAACGGAGCACTGGAAATGCCCATGAGCTGTGTAGTAGGCGGTGGTGTTGCCAAGGCAGTCAGCGTAGCACTGAAGAAGAACGCAGCAACAGAAGAGAAATAATCAGATTTCCCGAAACGAAAAATATATAAAATATACAAACAGACCCCCGGAGTATGACAGATGGTCATGCCGGGGGTTTTCCATGTGGAAATTTTGAATACGGAATTCATGTGCCGAAATGCATATATAGGCAGAAAGTATGGTCATTACAGCGACACCCACATTGTCTGCAGGGTATCTGCCGTGACAGCAACATTCCCCTGGATCATGGGAGCGGATCCGCCACCTTTTGCAGAAAGTTCCCGGCGCATGCGGTCTGCCAGTTCCTGACAGTTACAGGAAGCACTGCCTACAATAAATCGATAACCGTTTGTATCATCTCCGGCAAAGATACCACAGTAACCGGAATATTTTCCGGTCAGGGTATTCACAGCGTTTCGTAGGGCGATGGCATCCAGTTCACCGACGAAGAGAAGCACGTGGCGTACTTTTTCCGGGGAGGGAAGTGCGTCCATCTGTACGTTCAGTAGCTCTGCCTGCAGGGCATTGGCGCGCTCTTTTTGCAGCCTTGCATCCTCTTTGGCGCGGGCAACAGCACCTGCTACTTCCGGCTGTTTCGCTGAGAGCAGAGAAGAAATTGCCCAGACAGAATCCTGTTTTTCAGTATAATCTGCCAGAGCACGGTTTCCGCAGAGAATATTGATGCGGACACCGCCTCTGTGGCTCTGCACATTTACAACTTTGATGAGACCGATCTGTCCGGTGGTATCTACATGCGGAGCACAGCAGGCACACAGATCCACGCCGGGGATCTCGACGATACGTACATTTTCCGTGAGAGCCAGCTTGCTGCGGTAGTTTAAGCTTAACAGTTCTTCGGAGGAGGGCCAGCTGATGTTGACCGGAAGATTTTTCCAGACATAAGCGTTGGCCTCCTGTTCGATGAGACGCAGCTGCTCCAGAGAGACTTCTCCGTTCATATCCAGTGTCACTTCTCTGTCGCTTAAATGGAAGCCTACGTTTTCCAGTCCGAAATGAGAGTGCAGTAAGCCGGAGATCATATGCTCACCGGAGTGCTGCTGCATGAAATCAAACCGGCGGTTCCAGTCCACATGACCGGTGACCCGGGTGCTGACGGGAAACTCACAGGCCACTTTATGATACAGGATGCCCTGCTTGATGCTGACATCCAGTACTTCCTGTCCGTTTAAGGTGCCTTTGTCGGCGGACTGACCGCCCTCTTCCGGGAAAAAAGCGGAAGCGTCCAGAACGATCCTGTAATATCCCTCTTCCTTGTCGGGAACACATTCCATCACCACAGCGGTAAAATCCGTCTGGTGCACATTTTCATAATAGAGTTTGCGGGTTCCCTGGGAGTTCATTTGAGCATTTTCGATACGATCCATAGATGCCTGTCCAATCTGCTGTATGAAAACAACGTTTTGTGATAATTGAAAAATAGAAAATATATATCTATTCTATATCAGACCCGGTGGAAAAAGCAATGGAAAATGTAAGCTTTTACACAGCTTTGTCAGATTCTCCAAGGAGTATTGGGATTGCGTAATTGTTTTTTGTAGGTTTTTACGCAGACAGGGTCTATTGCGACGCATTTTTTTTTATGATATAATGAATCGATTAAGCAGTAGAGAAACACACTGGAAATACAAACGTCGCAAAAAGCGGCAGAATGTGAGGAAAGAATGAAGGCATTTTTGATTTTGGAAGATGGAACGGTGTTCGAAGGAACGCACATCGGTGCAGACAAAGAGATCATCAGTGAAATCGTATTTAACACATCCATGGCCGGATATCTGGAGGTCCTGACGGATCCGTCCTATGCAGGACAGGCTGTATGCATGACTTACCCCCTGATCGGTAACTATGGCATATGCAGGGATGACTGCGAGTCGGAGAGACCCTGGCCGGATGGATTCATCGTCAGAGAGCTTTCACGTATTCCCAGCAACTTCCGCTGTGACTGCACAATACAGGAATACTTAGAGGAGAACGGTGTGCCCGGTATCGCCGGAATCGATACCCGTGCGCTGACCAAGATCCTGCGTGAGAAGGGTACCATGAACGGTATGATCACCACCAACGAAGCCTATGACCTGAACGAAGTGCTTCCGAAGCTGAAAGCATATACCACAGGCAAGGTCGTGGAAAAGGTGACCTGCAAGGAGAAGTATGTAGTGAATCCCACCACGGATCTGGCACAGAACGGCCCTCTGTCCGGTGCAGCGCGTTTTGATAAAGAAGCTTATGAAAAGGGTGTCAGAGAGCCCAAGCCCGCACTGGTAACGGAGCTGTCCGGACAGGGACTAAAGGTAGCTCTGTTAGACCTGGGAGCCAAGAGAAATATCGCCAGATCCCTGGCAGAGAGAGGCTGTGAGGTGACCGTATACCCCGCTGGAACTCCCGCACAGGAGATCATTGATGATAATCCCGACGGTATCATGTTAAGTAACGGACCGGGAGACCCCAAGGAGTGTACCGGTGTGATCGCCGAGATCAAAAAGTTATACGATACCGAGATTCCTATTTTCGCAATCTGTCTGGGACATCAGCTGATGGCTCTGGCTACCGGCGCAGATACCCACAAAATGAAATATGGACACAGAGGAGGCAACCATCCGGTAAAGGATCTGATGACCGGAAGAGTATATATTTCTTCTCAGAACCATGGATATGTGGTAGATACCGACAAGCTGGATCCTTCCGTAGCGGTTCCCGCATTTATCAATGTCAACGACGGTACCAACGAGGGTCTGTCCTACACCGGCAAGAACATTTTCACCGTACAGTTCCACCCGGAAGCATGTCCGGGACCCCAGGACTCCGGTTACCTGTTTGACCGGTTCATTCATATGATGAGAGGAGAGAACTAAGATGCCCAAGAATCCTAATGTAAAACGAGTAATGGTAATCGGCTCCGGTCCTATTGTCATCGGACAGGCAGCCGAATTCGACTATGCAGGTACCCAGGCCTGCCGTTCCCTGAAGGAAGAGGGAGTAGAGGTAATCCTGGTGAACTCCAACCCTGCGACCATCATGACTGATAAAGATATCGCAGATAAGGTATATATCGAGCCCCTGAACGTAAAGGTTCTGGAGCAGATCATTGAAAAGGAAAAGCCCGACAGCATCCTTCCCACCCTGGGAGGACAGGCTGGTCTGAACCTTGGTATGGAGCTTGAGGAGTCCGGTTTCCTGGCTGCTCATAATGTAAAGCTGTTAGGTACTACCGCAGCTACCATTCGTAACGCCGAAGGACGTCAGGAGTTCAAAGACCTGATGGAGCGCATCGGTGAACCCTGTGCAGCATCCAAGGTCGTTGAGAACGTGGAAGACGGTGTGGAATTCACCAATACCATCGGCTATCCGGTCGTACTGCGTCCCGCTTATACCCTGGGAGGTTCCGGCGGCGGTATCGCCCACAATCAGGTAGAACTGGAAGAGATCCTGGAGAACGGTTTACGTCTGTCCCGTGTGGGTCAGGTACTGGTAGAGCGTTGTATTGCAGGCTGGAAAGAGATCGAGTACGAAGTAATGCGTGACAGCGCAGGCAACTGCATCACCGTATGTAACATGGAGAACATCGATCCCGTCGGCGTGCATACCGGAGACAGTATCGTAGTAGCGCCTTCCCAGACTCTGAGCGACAAGGAGTACCAGATGTTACGTACTTCCGCTCTGAAGATCATCAACGAACTGCAGATCACCGGTGGATGTAACGTACAGTTTGCACTGCATCCCACCAGCTTTGAATATTGTGTTATCGAGGTTAACCCCCGTGTCAGCCGTTCTTCCGCACTGGCAAGTAAGGCGACCGGTTATCCTATCGCAAAGGTAGCAGCGAAGATCGCACTGGGCTTTACCCTGGATGAGATCAAGAACGCCATCACCCACAAGACCTATGCCAGCTTCGAGCCGACACTGGATTACTGTGTCGTGAAGATTCCCAGACTGCCTTTTGATAAATTTATCACTGCAAAACGTACTCTGACCACCCAGATGAAAGCAACCGGTGAGGTTATGAGTATCTGCAATAACTTCGAGGGAGCACTGATGAAGGCTATCCGTTCCCTGGAGCAGCATGTGGACTGCCTGCGCAGCTATGATTTCAGCGCTTTGTCTGTGGAGGAACTGTTAGAGCGTCTGAAGATCGTGGATGACCAGAGAATCTATGTGATCGCTGAAGCAATCCGTAAGGGTATCAGTTATGAACAGATCCACGACATTACAAAGATCGACCTGTGGTTCATTGACAAGATCGCCATTCTGACCGAGATGGAGCATGCACTGGAGACACAGCCTCTGACAGTGGAACTGCTGAAGGAAGCCAAGAGAATCGAGTTCCCGGATAACGTCATCGCAAGACTGACCGGCAAGACCGAGGAAGAGATCAAGAAGATGCGTTATGACAACGGCATTAAGGCTGTTTACAAGATGGTAGACACCTGTGCCGCAGAGTTTGCAGCTTCCACTCCTTATTATTACTCCGTATTCGGCGGCGAGTGCGAAGCCAAGGAGACCACCGGACGCAAGAAAGTCCTGGTACTGGGTTCCGGTCCTATCCGTATCGGACAGGGTATCGAGTTTGACTATTGTTCCGTACATGCTACCTGGGCATTCTCCAAGGCAGGCTATGAGACCATTATCATCAACAACAACCCGGAGACTGTAAGTACCGACTTCGATATTGCGGACAAGCTGTATTTCGAGCCTTTGACTCCGGAAGATGTGGAATCTATCGTAAATATTGAGCATCCCGATGGTGCTGTGGTACAGTTCGGCGGACAGACCGCTATCAAGCTGACCGAGAGCCTGATGAAGATGGGCGTGCCCATCCTGGGCACCAAGGCGGAGGATGTAGATGCCGCTGAGGACAGAGAACTGTTCGACAAGATTCTGGAAGAGACCAAGATCCCCCGTGCAGCCGGCGGTACCGTATACACCGCAGAGGAAGCTAAGGCGGTGGCCAACAGACTGGGCTATCCCGTACTGGTACGTCCTTCCTATGTATTGGGCGGACAGGGCATGCAGATCGCTATCTCCGATGAAGAGATCGAAGAATTCATGGAGATCATCAACCGTATCGCACAGGATCACCCGATCCTGGTAGATAAGTATTTACAGGGTAAGGAGATCGAGGTCGATGCCGTATGCGATGGTACCGATATCCTGATCCCCGGTATCATGGAGCATATCGAGAGAACCGGTATCCACTCCGGAGACAGTATCTCCGTATACCCGGCTCCGACCATTGATAAAGTAGTAAAAGAGAAGATCGCAGAGTACACCAGAAGACTGGCTAAGGCACTGCATGTCAAGGGCCTGATCAATATCCAGTTCATTGCCATCGGTGACGAAGTATATGTCATTGAGGTTAACCCCCGCTCTTCCCGTACCGTACCTTATATCAGTAAGGTAACCGGTATTCCTATCGTGGATCTGGCGACCGAAGTGATCATCGGCAAGACCATCCGTGAGCTTGGCTACGAGCCCGGCTTACAGCCTGAGGCAGAGTATTTTGCCATCAAGATGCCCGTGTTCTCCTTCGAGAAGATCCGTGGTGCCGAGATTAGCTTAGGACCGGAGATGAAGTCTACCGGTGAGTGTCTGGGTATCGCCAAGACCTTCAATGAGGCTCTGTACAAGGCATTCCTGGGAGCAGGCGTAGAACTGCCCAAGTACAAGAACATGATCATCACCGTGAAGGATGCGGATAAGGGTGAAGCCATTGAAGTCGGAAGACGCTTCGAAAAGCTGGGATACACCATTTATGCTACCAGAAGTACCGCAGCTGCTCTGAATGAAGCAGGTGTGAAAGCAAGAAAGGTCAACAAGATTTCTCAGGAATCCCCGACCGTTATGGACCTGATCCTGGGACACAAGATCGACCTTGTCATCGATACCCCGACCCAGGGCCGCGACAAGACCAGAGACGGTTTCCTGATCCGCCGTACCGCTATCGAGACCGGTATCTACTGCATCACTGCAATGGACACCGCCAATGCTCTCGTGACCAGCATGGAGCATATGAACGATTGTAAGGAACTGACGCTGGTGGATATTGCACAACTGTAAGATATAAAAATGGATAAGAACAGTGGAGTCGCGAAAGTTGCTCCACTGTTTGTGTTTGTGACAAAAACAAAGTGTTGACAAATGTCCGCGAAAGGAATAAAATACAAACAGTTAAAGACATAAAGGCTGTGAAGAGAAGAGTAGGAGAAGAGATACGTCGCAGAGAGTCTCGGCAGGTGGGAAGGGATATGGAAGGCTTCTTTGAACATGGTCTCGGAGCTTTGCACCGACTTCGTATTCGGACAGGATATCTGGCAGATGCGGACAGGCTGCAACGGGAGTACCCGTTATCGTACCTGACTATCGATGGGCGTTTGTTTATCCGTAGTTGCAGAGGCCTGATCCCGTGAGAGATGGGCGAATTAAGGTGGTACCGCGGAAGAATGTTCCGCCCTTAAATTTTAATTTAAGGGCGGTTTTTTATTATGTCAAAAAGAGAAGAACTGATCAGAGAATATTGCAGACAGGTAAATGAAAGCCTGCATTTTATACAAAAATACATGGAAGGGATCGTTCCCGCTGGCCGATGCAGCGAAGAACTGTATTGGGAGACCAAGAAGATCAGTGAGGAACTGCAGAAGAGCAATCATGAACAGACCGCATTGATCCGGGCCTATCTGCGGGAGGCGGCACAACTGTACGTAGAGGGGGAGCCCTGGAAGACCCGCATTACGGACCGAAGACTTTGCCGTAATACGATCCTGAATCATTTACAGATGCTGGCGAATGTCAGCTTCTGGCTGAGAGAACAGGGAGAGCCACTGGCAGAGGAAGTCTGTGGATGGCTGTTAGCCCAGGAGACAGCGGATGTGCAGAAAGTTAGATCCGGACAAAGTCTGGAAGTTGCCAGAGAGATCTATCCGGCCGTGCAGAGAAAGAGAGCATAGGAGCGGTCGGCTGTAAAAGCACAAATTTGAAAATAAAATCCGTGGGGACAGCATATACTAGGCGTATGGTAAATATTGTATGATCGTAAGCCTGTTTCCCGCAGGCGGATTGGAGTCTCATGTTAGAAGAACATTATCCTTTTGTTGCGCAGCCTCTTCCCTACGAATATGATGCCCTGCTTCCGGTATTAGATGAGGAAACACTTCATTTTCATCACGACAAGCATTATCAGACCTATGTGGATAAGCTGAATGCCACCCTTGCCGATTATCCGCAGTTACAGCAGATGTCCTTGACGGAACTGCTCACTTCGGAGGATAATATACTTGCGTCCCTGCCGGAGGAAGCCCGGAAAAGCATTCACAATAACGGTGGCGGTGTATATAATCATCAGCTGTATTTTGACAGTATGCGAAGCCCGGCAGGACAGGAGCCCTGTGGAGCTCTGGAGGAGGCGCTGGTCCGGGATTTTGGATCGGTGAGACAATGGAAAGAACAGATGTCACAGGCAGCCACGGGGGTATTTGGCTCCGGATGGGCATGGCTTGTGAGTGACCAGGACGGTACTCTGATGGTCCTTACTACAGCGAATCAGGATGTCCCGGATCTGAAATTGTATACCTCCATATTTCCCATAGATGTGTGGGAGCATGCCTATTATTTACAGTATCAGAACCGCAGGCCGGATTACGTGGAAGGATGGCACAAGCTGATCCACTGGAAAAAAGCGGGACGACGTTACGAACAGGTACTTTGCAGACTGGAAAGAGCGGCCGGGGAAGCGGAAAAATTGCAAAATGACAGCCGCACAACAGAAGCGAACGACAGATAGTGTGCAACGTGCGGAACAGAAGAACAGAAAGAGGAAAATGACTATGGAGAACAGACCGATCATAAAAAAGGAACAGGTAGAGACCGTCTACGACAGCAGATTTATCAAGGTATTTGATCTGCAATATGAGCCGGGAAAACATTATTTTGATGCTACCAGAAGAGCCAAAGATAATCTGGCAGCGGTAAAGAGCGACGAAGAATTCAGACAGATGCTGCCGGATGCAGTCAGCTGCGTTGTGATCCTGAAGATCAGAGGACAAGAACCGAGACTTTGCTTAAGCCATGAGTATCGTTACCCGGCAGGACATTTTCTGCTGAGCGTTCCGGCAGGACTTTTAGACCCGGAGGATGCAACGGAAGAAAATCCCGTATTCCATGCGGCAGCCCGGGAGCTTCGGGAAGAGACCGGCATCACACTGGAAGAGAGCGACAGCATCCGTCTGGTGAATCCGCTGGTATTCAGTACCCCCGGTATGACGGATGAGAGCAATGCACTGGTGCAGATCATATTGAACCGTGAAGAGATGCCGAAGGTAAGTCAGGAAGGCGCCGTTGGAACGGAATGTTTTGATGGTTTTCTGCTGCTGACCAAAGAAGAAGCACAGAAAATCTTAAAAGACGGCGTGGATGACCAGGGATTTTTTTACCCGTTATATACCTGGGCGGCATTGATGTGCTTTGCGACGGGAATGTGGAAATAATTTTTGAATAAATAAGACGATGAACGAAAAGCGTGTGGAGAGATCTGCACGCTTTTTTTGAAATTTGTAACAAATAGCGAAAAATTCTTCGTTATGATTAACAAAGAGGAAGGTTGCCGTTCGCTCAATTGATTTTCCAATTGCTCAATTGTATAATTATGTCATTAGCAAGTACAATTGAGGAGCAAAGACATATCCTGTGATGAATTGCTGAATCCGGAAAAGACATTGGAGAGATTAGCGAATCCAGAACCGCAGAAAGGAGAGACAGAGGAAACGGACGGAGAGCCCCCGAAGAAAAAGAACAGCCTTATAGTAAAAACTGCTGTCCTGGTGGGAATACTGGTGATCGTCGGAGGACTGCTGTTGGGATATATGATAAAGCATAGAGAACCTACTTATCAGCAGATAGGCACAAGATACATCGATGATCCTGACTGGGGGAATGTATCTGAAATTTCGTATGTGGTAAAAGGGGAAGTAACGGCAGAGAGACTTAATGAGCATTTGCGTGAAGTGAGAGAAACGGTGGACCGGGAAGAACTGGGTACCAATGTTGTCAAGACTGTATACTACAGGAACAAGGAAGACGCCCTGGCGTGGAAGGATACGGATATGGGAGGATATACTTTCCTGAATGTAGAATGAAAGGAGCAGCTATGAAGAAGATTTTTTCAAATTACTACAAAATTATTTTGTCTGTTGTGATCCTGATTGTCCTGGTGGCACTAAAGGAGGATTACAAAACTTCTTTTGACGAAATGAGCGGAGTCCGGACGGTGGTACGTATGCTGCTCTATACGGCATGGGGATTCCTGTTGGCGACAAGGACCAGACGGGACAAAGCAAAAGGTGCGGAATATGTTGCTTTTGGCGTTGCCTGTGTGGCAGCGCTCAATCTGTTAATCCCCATCTGGAGCTTCCAGATAGCGTTTTATGCTTTTGTCGCAGGTGTTCCGGGACTCTATTTTATGGTATTTATTCTGACCGGAATATTAGGAGGTTACTTATGGGGACCGAGGGGTTACCGCATTAGGGATGACTTATATATTGCGGGACAGGAAGAATTAGGAGCAATTGACCTGAATGCGAAGGAGTTCCGCTATTGCAGGGAGGAAAAATCCTGGGGGGAAGATATTGCCCAGGGTGTAGAGATAGCAACAGCAGAGTAGAATGACGGAGGTGCTTATGGGTAAAAAATGGATTGAGGGTCTGATGATTTTAGCAGCATTATGGGCAATGACCGGTTGTGGAAAGCAGGAGATGATCCGCTGCGAATACACAAATGAGACAGCAGGGTTTACCTTAAGCATAGACAGACCTGTAGAATGGACAGCGAAGCTTCAGGAAGGGTGGCCTGCGACCGAGACAGAGGAAGCCAGTCCCGACGAGGGAATCCGGATTTATACGGATGATAGCCAGGAGAGCAGTATCTATTTTTGTAACAGTTTTTCTCCTTATTATGCAGGGGATGAAAATGATCTGGAGACCGTGGAAGTGAATGAGGAACTTACGACGCTTCATGGAATCGAAACAAGCGGTGAATGGATAAGCGAATCCTATGTTTTTAAAGGGGATTTCACCGGTCAGGGATTCTATAATATTACCATCTCTATGTCACAAAAGGATTATAAAAAATATAAAAAGATTATCTCGCAGATGGTTGCCAGCTGCCAGATCCGTGAATGGGAGCCGGAGAATGCAACGGTATCGGAAAGCATTGAAAATGTAGAAAAATACAGCAAATAATGATTTGATGATTCGGGGAACGCTGTTAGACAGAACGAGATGACTACGGATGTGCTGTTTATTATAAGAAAAGAAGATACGGATAACAAATACAAAATCGTAGATGAAGTTGAGATGGATTAGTGATTGCTTTGAAAAATAAATATTGACATATATAGATAGCCGATATATATTATAGACAACGATATATATCGGCTATCTATATAAGGAGGACAAAAAATGGCTGTGGACAAATCACTGATGTCGGGAAGTATGACGATGCTTTTGCTCAGATTACTGGCGGAGAAGGATATGTACGGATACGAGATGATCGATACACTGCGGAAAAAATCCTGTAACGTGTTCGAGTTAAAAGCAGGTACGCTGTATCCGCTGTTGCATGGGCTGGAAGCGAAGGGCCTGCTTACGGTATATGAGCAGGAATATTCAGGCAAGACGAGGAAGTATTACAGTATTACGAAAGAGGGCAGAAAATTACTGGAAACCAAAAAAGCGGAGTGGATGGAATATCAGTCTGCTGTGACCAGCGTTCTGGCAATGGGGGTATAAGGATGGAAACATATTTGGAAAAACTGTTGTCACAGATCCGCTGCAAAAAAGCAAGACCTTATATCGCTGAGGAGATAAGAGACCATATAGAATGCCAGATTGCAGACAATCTTTCCGAAGGGATGACCTCTGAGGAAGCAGAGAAAAATGCGGTTGCGGACATGGGAGATCCGGTGGAAGTGGGAATTTCGCTGGACAGGATCCACAAGCCTAAGATTGCATGGAGGTTACTTGTGATCGTAGGAATTTTAAGCCTGCTGGGCATTCTGATACAGCAATCCATTCTCAGACAACCCGGTTATCAGGAGCTGGAAACATGGAGACAGGAAGTGTACCGCTATACTACGGAGGGGTTTGGCTCAGCCGTTGCTATTGGATTCCTCCTCATGTGTGTGATCTACTTCCTAGATTATACCGTAATTGCAAAGTACTCCAGGTTCATCGGAGGAGCTATTCTGATTCTGGGAGGGCTGCGGGTGGCAGGCTTCGGTGGTCTGGATGTCAACGGAATCGGCAACTGGATCGGATTTGGAAGGCTCCGGGTGGCGGTTACTTCCCTGATGATGTTCTATGTGCCGATTTACGGCGCTATCCTATATAAATACAGGGACGGTGGTGTATCCGCACTGTGCAGGGCGATCCTGTGGCTGATCCTTCCGGTATTTATTACGTCCCGGATTCCCAGCCTTGGTGTAGCCGTCATCATGATGGTCAGTATGCTGATAGAACTTACGGTGGCTGTCTGGAAGGGGTGGTTTCAACTGCCTGTGAAAAAGACGATTATCGGCATGTGGCTGCTTTTTACGGCAGGGCCGGTCCTGGTATTGACTGCAATGTATGCACTTCACATGTTGGAAGCCTATCAGGAAGCCAGGATCCGCTCCTATTTATCCCATTCCGGAGATTCCAATTACATGACGGCCATGCTTCATAAATTTAATGAAAATATTTTACTTTGGGGCAACAGTGGAAAAGATGTGGTGGGAGGTTTGCCGGAATTCAATCAGGATTACATTTTCTCTTATATTCTGAACAGTTACGGACTGCTGGCCGGAATCTTTGTAGCCGCGATCCTAGCAGCACTGGTATTGTTTATGTTCGGAGCTGCGGCCCGACAGAAAAATGAACTAGGCATGGTGATGGGATTCGGATGCGGAATGATCATTTTATTAAATATTTCTCTGAACTTTGCGGGAATGTTGGGATGGATCCCGCTGACATCGACCTTCCTGCCGTTCTTATCTGTTGGCAGAAATAATATTTTACTGTGCTACGCACTGGTGGGAATTATCCTGAGTATTTACAGATACAAAGATGTATATCCAAAAAAGTTCAAGGCGTCACAGGTATCATTGCAGAAGACTATTACTTTGAAGCTAGATATGTAACACGATAATAAAATTAATGCGAATAAAAGTAATGTAAATAAAAGGTCCATGAGCAGAAAAACTGTCCATGGACTTTTCTATATCGTGAGCAGAACTCATTTAATGCATTTCGTAAGCTTACGAGGGCAATACCGACAAAATCAGTATCTCTACACTCATCATATCGTTCATCCGTCCGGATTTCACGGCTTCCTCAGTCTCCACGCACTGCTTTACCGCATTTTTCAGCACGGAAGTCTTGAAATGAGATGCCTGTGCCACATATTTTCCGGCGGCAAAGGGCGGTACACCAATCTTGGAGGCAATGGTCTTGTTGTCGTGGCCTCTGTTTTTTAATTCTTTGGTCTGGAGCAGCAGGTTACACTGCCTGGCGATCAGGAACAGCACCCGCATGGGTGGCTCCTTCAGTGCCAGCAGATCGTAATAGAGCTGCAAGGCTTTCTGCGGCTGCTTTTCCGCAATGGCATTGACCATATCGAAGATGTGGTTGGTGATGCGAGTGGTGCAGACCGCTTCCACATCCTCTGCGGTGACTACATCCCGGTCCAGACAGTAGCAGATCAGCTTTTCCAGTTCCATCTGGATATTTTCCATATCCGTGCCGGTCTTGGAGAGAAGGAGCTGTGCGGTGTTCTCGGAGATTTTTTTCCCTTCGCGGCCCAGGATACCGGCAATCCAGCGTTTCAGGGAATTCTCATCCTGTACCGTGAATTCTGCCACATAACCCTTGGACTGCACGGTCTTATACAGTTTACTCCGTTTATCCACTTCGCTTTCCGTGAACACAAAAAAGGTGGTGTCGTTGGGGTTTGCCAGGTATTCCGCCAGCTTTTCCCCACCGGCTTTGAAGAGCCCGGTATCTTTGAAGAACATAACACGGCGCTCTGCCAGAAAAGGAAGCGTCTCTGCCAGATCGATGACTTGTCCCAAGGAGAAATCCTTCCCCTGATAGAAATGGGTATTCATCTCGTCGCCGTCCTGACACAACGCTTTACGCAGACGGGTCGTGTACTGGTTCTTCAGATAACGTTCCTCTCCGTAGAGCAGGTAGATCTGTTTGAAATTGCCGGTTTTGATGTCTTCATTGATCCGCTGCATGAATTGATCCTTTCTGGGAAAATGCGGTTACTTCTACATTAGATTCCTAAAAGAGTATACCCCATTTCCTATTGAGGTTTCAAGGGGGGTATGCTATTATGGAACAAAACAGTTCGACCATGGACATATACGTTCGCAAAATTATGCTTGCATGATTTTGCGAACGTATATGTCCGTGAGTTAAGCGCCGATTCATGAGCAAAGGTAGTCACGAAGTGACGGAAAGCGCGGTAGCGCGACTTTGCGAATGGCGCGGTTCGAACGTGGAACAGTGCGGTTCGACCATCATACCATAAGAGGAAAGAAGAGAAAAATGAGCAAGAAAAGCGGATTCATTCAGGAATTTAAAAAGTTTATTTTGAGGGGAAATGTAATGGATATGGCAGTCGGCGTGATCGTCGGCGGAGCATTCACCGCTATCGTTACTTCTCTGAATCAAGATATCCTGACACCGATTCTGGCCATCTTCGGAGGCACGGATTTTTCGAATTTATATGTAAAGCTGGGAAGCGGCGATACGGCACCGGTATTGATGTACGGTAATTTTATCACGGCAGTTATCAACTTCCTGATCACAGCATTTGTGATCTTCTGTCTGGTAAAATTCATCAATAAGCTGGGAGACACCCTGCATCACAAAGAGGAAGCACCGGCAGTGCCCACGACGAAAAAATGCCCGTTCTGTAAGAGCGAGATCGCTATCGATGCCACAAGATGCCCTCATTGTACTTCTCAGTTAGACAAATAGGAACCGGTAATACAGATACGGCCGTGGAGGAAAGCATGGGAAAAATACACAGGAAAATAGTGGCAGCAGGAGTCTGCTGTCTGATGACAGGCATGCTGACAGGCTGCGGAAGTGATACCACGAAGATCACCGAAGGAATGCAGTTGGTGGAAACTCTGGATTATCAGGGGGCATTGAATGCCTTTGACGAAGCGGAAGCACAGAAAGAGGACAGCCGTCTGATCGCAAGAGGCCGGGGAATCGCCAGCATGGGGCTGACAGAGTATGATCAGGCCGTAGAATATTTTACACAGGCCCTGGAACTCAGTGACGGCTGGGTTCAGAACGTGGACTATGATATGAATTACTATCTGGCGGCGGCATACACCAAGAACGGACAGCCTGCGGAAGCCAAAAAGGTATACGATGCCATTCTGGGCCTGAAGCCGGAGGAAAAGGACGCTTATTTTCTCAGAGGTTCTGCAGAACTGGAGCTGGGAGATTATGAGAGTGCCAAAGCGGATTTTGATCAGGCAATCTCCATGGATCCGAAAAATTATGACCGGTTAATAGAAATCTATGAAGCCCTGGCAGCGCACGGCTACCGTGAGGTCGGTCAGGAATATCTGCAAAATGTACTGGACACAGCCAAACAACTGGATGCTTATGACAGCGGACGGATCTATTATTATCTGGGAGAATACCAGAAAGCTTATCTGGCGCTGGATGAAGCCCGGGATAAGGGAGGCGCGGACAGCTATCTCTATCTGGGAAGAGCCTATGCGGCTACCGGAGATTATAACTATGCGTCCAGTGTGTACAACAATTATCTCTCCAAGCAGGGGCCGAATGCAGAAATCTACAATGAACTGGGTCTGTGCGAAATGGCAAAAAAGGAGTATCAGAATGCTCTGGCGGCATTTCAGGCGGGAAAACAGATCGAAGGAAACAGCCTGATGCAGACCTTGTGCTTTAATGAAATTGTAGCATATGAGTATCTGGAAGATTATCAGCAGGCAGAAGTACTGATGAATGCTTATTTACAAAATTACCCGGACGACCAGACAGCCATCCGGGAGCAACAGTTCCTGTCCACCAGATAAAAAGACAATAGAATTTATGGATCAATCATTAGCAGAGTCTTCCCGGGAGGAAGATTCTGCTTTTTCTCTTAATTGCAGCAGATCCACAAAATCCAGCAGAGAAGCCATGTTTTTCGGATTAAAATGCTGTATCACCTCTACCACATCGGATACGGTGGTGCCGGGGACACATTCCTGTCTCAGAACTTCCGGATTGTAACGATAAGGAGTCCGACCCAACAGATAATCGATGGTTACATCGAAATATTCCGCTAATTGTATTAAAGCTTCCTGATCCGGGAAGTGAATATTGTTCTCGTAATTCGAAATGGTGCCAACGGATACTTTCAGTATGGCAGCCAGTTCTTTCTGATAAATGCCCCGTTCTTCCCGCAGGGATGCCAGAATTTCACCGAAACTCCTCATAATGCCTCGCATTCTGCCGCAGATGCAGCCTATTTAAATGTTTTCTTTTAAGATTTGATAAATTCTATTTTACTATATTTTAGTTTTAAAGGAATATGAATTTAGAAATTGAGGAAAATAATGAAAAAATGCTCCTAGAATTAATTTTAACTAAAAAGTACAAATTATGCAGGAAAATATCCATTGAGAAATCCTCTCATTAACACCTATTGCTATTTTGAAGAAAGCCGGATATAATAATCCAAGAGTTAGGTGCAACTAACTAATGAGTGAATTATGTGAAACTCCTCAGAGAAAACGGAGCTGCTGAATCCGCGGACTGCCGGGAGGCCATCTTCCGGGAGGAGTTTTTCAGCCCTTATACACAGGGATGAGGGATTCACGAAAGAGAAGGTTTGGGAATAAAAAGTTTAGAATAGAGGATAAAGGAGAAGAACAAGATGAACTATTTAGAGATTGAAAAAGTCATTGGACGAGAGATTCTGGATTCCAGAGGCAATCCTACTGTAGAAGCAGAGGTAACTCTGGTAGACGGTACCATCGGACGCGGCATGGCTCCAAGCGGAGCATCTACCGGTGAGTTCGAGGCACTGGAACTGAGAGATGGCGATAAGAGCAGATATCTGGGCAAGGGTGTTCAGAAGGCTGTAGAAAATATCAATACTGTAATCAATGAGACTCTGCAGGGAATGGATGCATCCGATATTTATGCGATTGATAAGGCAATGATCGACGCAGATGGAACCAAGGATAAGTCCAGACTGGGAGCCAATGCGATCCTGGCAGTATCCATTGCCAGCGCGAGAGCAGCAGCGATCTCCCTGGATATTCCCCTGTATCGCTTTTTAGGAGGTATCTCCGGTAACAGGCTTCCGGTTCCCATGATGAACATTATCAACGGCGGTTGTCATGCGCTTTCTTCCGGACTGGATGTACAGGAATTCATGATCATGCCCGTAGGTGCGCCTTCCTTCAAGGAATGCTTAAGATGGTGCGCTGAAGTATTCCACGCACTGGCTTCTATTTTAAAGGACAGAGGACTGGCTACTTCCGTAGGTGATGAGGGTGGTTTTGCACCGGCATTGAAGTCTGACGAAGAAGCTATCGAGACAATCTTAGAGGCTGTGAAGAAAGCCGGTTATGAGCCCGGCAAGGACTTCAAGATTGCTATGGATGCTGCTTCCAGCGAATGGAAGACCGGCAAGGTGGGCGAGTACAAGCTGCCTAAGGCAGGCACCGTATTTACCTCCGAAGAACTGATCGCACATTGGAAGAAACTGGTGGAGAAATACCCCATCATTTCTATAGAAGATGCACTGGATGAGGAAGACTGGGAAGGCTGGAAGAAGCTGACCGCAGAACTGGGCGACAAGGTACAGTTAGTCGGCGACGACCTCTTCGTAACCAACACCGAGAGACTGGCAAAGGGAATCTCCCTTGGCTGTGGTAACTCCATTCTGATCAAGCTGAACCAGATCGGATCCGTATCCGAGACTCTGGAGGCCATCAAGATGGCACACAAGGCCGGTTATACCGCTATTTCCTCCCACCGTTCCGGTGAGACCGAGGATACCACCATTGCCGACCTGGCAGTGGCACTGAACACCTGTCAGATCAAGACCGGTGCTCCCAGCAGAACCGAGCGTGTGGCAAAATACAACCAGTTGCTCCGTATCGAAGAAGAACTGGGTGCAGCAGCCGTATATCCCGGCATGGGCGCATTCAACGTTCAGAATTAATTTGCTTTTACCCAAAACTATTTTGGTTTCTCTTTTTCTCTTCAGGGACTGTTCGAAAGGACAGTCCCGTTTGCGTTTTTCTTTTTTAAAAACCTTGCAACATTTTTTCTCCCATCTGTATCTAAGATAGAGCGGCAGGGAAAATGGCGTAAGATCCCGGGAACAGCCGAAGGAAGCCGCGGAAGAAAAAATACATTATTTCATATTGACTTTTCCGAAACCTATGTGATAAAATCTCACCGTTGCGAAAATAGCATAGAGACTTTAGGTAAGAATTGGAAACGACACATGTGCGCACTGCTCACTGATTAACGAACAACACACATGTGTCTTTTTGCGCCCATTTTTAGAAAAGGAGGGCATCCAATTATGCCGAAAACAAGATTACAGAACATTATTTTTACCCTGATCATGGCATTCGTTATGGTATACGCTATGGTCTGCTACAACATCGCACTGGACAAGGGAGGAATGACCAACGAGATCTTCCTGTTAGCGTTCCACGAGATTCCCATTATGTGGCCCATTGCCTGCATTCTGGAGTATTTCGCAGTGGAAAAGCTGTCCCGGAAGCTGGCATTCCGCATGGTATCCCCGGAGGATAAGCCCGTTTTCATTACTTTAGCGATCTCTTCCATGATCGTATGCCTGATGTGCCCGGTGATGAGCTTTATCGCCACCTGCCTCTTCATGCACCCCGGCAACCAGATCATCGCCCTGTGGCTGCAGAAGACCGTCCAGAACTTCCCCATGGCGCTGTGCTGGCAGATCTTTTTCGCAGGCCCCGGAGTGCGGAATGTCTTTGGATTTGTTGTGGGAAAAATGGGCGGTGGAATTTAAATAAAAAATTTAGGATTTATATTGGATAGAAAAAGTATAATTGACTATCATCTGTGAGTGTGCTAACATGAGCAAATAAAGAGACAACGAAGTCCGTGGAAACGGAAAGCGTTGTCTCTTTTATTTTGTAGAAAAAGTCAGGAAATTACGAGGTGAAACTTATGAGTGAGCAGGAAAAGAAGCAAAATACAGTTGCAGAGGTGTTAGTAAAATGTCTGGAAAACGAGGGCGTGAAATATGTCTTCGGGATTCCGGGGGAGGAAAATCTGGATATGATGAATGCACTGGAAAAATCGGACATCCGGGTGATCGTGGTGCGGCATGAACAGGGAGCGGCATTCATGGCTGATATGTACGGAAGACTGACGGGAAAAGCAGGTGTGTGTTTCTCAACGTTGGGCCCCGGTGCCACGAACCTGATCACAGGCACGGCAGATGCTAATTCCGACGGTGCACCGCTGATTGCCATTACCGGACAGGTGGGAACGGAGCGGATGCATTTGACTTCTCATCAGTATCTGGATCTGGTAGAGCTGTTTGCACCAATCACCAAGCGGAGCAAACAGATCGTGAACCCCAATTCCGTCAATGAAATCGTCAGGATCGCTTTTAAATATGCGGAGAGTGAGAAGCCGGGAGCCTGTCATGTGGATCTTCCCACGAACGTGGCGAAGCTTCCGGTCAGCTCCGGTATTGCCGCACGGCCTTTGAAAAAGCCGGAGAGGGATAAGGAGTACGCATCCTTTTCCAGTATCGATCAGGCGGCGGCCATGATCTTCAAGGCAAAGCACCCGGTGATCCTGGTGGGACACAGTGCGGTGCGCAATCACGCCGGGGAGGCTCTTACCAGCTTCGCAGATGTCCTGAAGATCCCGGTGGTCAATACTATGATGGCCAAAGGCATCATTCCTTATAACAACAAATATTCCCTCTGGACCATAGGCATCCCCCAGAAGGATTACCAGAACAAGGTGCTGGATATGGCAGATCTGGTGATCGCCGTCGGTTATGATATTGTGGAATTTGCTCCCGGCAAATGGAACGGAGAGGGGAAACATAAGATTATTCATATCGACCAGAGGCCGGCGCATATCAACATGCTGTACCAGCCGGAGGTGGAAGTTGTCGGAGACATTTCCTATTCTTTACAGCAGATCCTGTACCGCAGTGACGCAAAAGAGGAGCCGGAAGAATTTCTCAAACTGCGGGAAGAAATGGTGGCGGAATATGAAAGCTATGCAGATGCCACCTCTTTTCCCATGAAGCCACAGAAAATACTGTACGATGTCCGTAAATTTATGGGTGCGGATGACATCGTGATCTCGGATGTGGGCGCTCATAAAATGTGGATTGCCAGAGAGTACAACTGTTACGAACCCAATACCTGCATCATCTCCAACGGTTTTGCCACCATGGGCATCGCAGTGCCGGGGGCTGTGGCAGCCAAGTTGATCTACCCGGAGAAAAAGGTACTGGCGATCTCCGGAGACGGCGGATTCATGATGAATAGCCAGGAGTATGAGACAGCCCTCAGAGAGGGGACACCCATTGTGACTCTGATCTTCTCCGATGCCAGCTATGGTCTGATCAAATGGAAGCAGATGGATCACTTCGGACACAACTGCTTTGTGGATTTCCAGAATCCCGATTTTGTGAAATATGCGGAAAGCATGCATGCCAAAGGCTACCGCGTGGAGAAGGCGGAAGACCTGCTGCCGATCCTGGAGGATGCCTTTCAGCAGAAGGTCCCCTGCATCATCGACTGTCCTGTGGACTACAGCGAAAATACCAAGCTCTCGGAGTATCTGCATGATAAGTTTGAGAAGTAGAGTTTTAACTAGAGAGTTACGAAAGCATAGCCGCGCATAGGCATAGTGAAGACAGCGATGGGCGCTCGTGCACAATTCGCTGTCTTTACTTATGCCGAGATGTGGCAAACGCCGCGATATGAAATAAGATTGGCAGCGTTCTTTGCTGACAATCTTATGAATAGCGTGGCTCATTGCGGATGGTAGTTTCAAATCCACGAACGTCCACAGCAAACGGAACATCCTTCCACGGTGGGCATCGCGGCATTTATTATAGCCTACGTTACGAAATGCCCTGTAATCTACGTTTTTTCTCTGTTGAGCCCCGGAAGTTTGTGACAAGCGGGGCGTAATCCATGTTTTTTCTCTGTTGAGCCCCGGAAGTTTGCGACAAGCGGGGCGTAATCCATGTTTTTTCTCTGTTGAGCCCCGGAAGTTTGCGACAAGCGGGGCGTAATTCGTGTTTTTCCTCTGTTGAGCCCCGGAAGCTTCCGACAAGCGGGGCGTAATTCGTGTTTTTCCTCTGCTGAGCCCCGGAAGTTTGCGACAAGCGGGGCGTAATCCATGTTTTTTCTCTGTTGAGCCCCGGAAGTTTGCGACAAGCGGGGCGTAATCCGTGTTTTTTCTCTGCTGAGCCCCGGAAGTTTGCGACAAGCGGGGCGTAATTCGTGTTTTTTCTCTGCTGAGCCCCGAAAGTTTCCGACAAGTGGGGCGAAATCTACATTTTTCTTCTACTATGTCCCGAAGATAAACCCCTCCGCAATGAGCCACGCTATTCATAAGATTGTCAGCATAAAACGCTGCCAATCTTATTTCATATCGCGGCGTTCGCCGCATCTCGGCATAAGTAAAGACAGCGAATCATGCGCGAGCGCCCATCGCTGTCTTCACTATGCCTATGCGCGGCTCATTGCTCGCGTAACTTTCCATTTACAGTGTAATATTATCCACCTTTTTCCATTCGAAAAAAATCCCCCTTTTTGAAAATTTGCTATCTGTTGCCTGATGGAAACTAATGGTAGAATTCAATTATCAAATAAAACAGACGGCCGTCAGTGATAATGATAAATACAAAAAACAATATTTACCTATTGGGAGGACGAGTGTATGAAGCGTAAATTATTATCTACCGTACTTGCGGTAACCATGGCAGTATCCAGGCTGACCGGATGTGGACAGAGCGGAACAAATGAAGCAACAGGAACAGGCGCTGCAACGACAGATGCCAAAACAGAGACCTATCGTGTCCGGATTCCTATAGACAGCTGCGATTTTTCCCTGACGCATTACGAAGCAGACGGGGAAGAGGCGGATGAGAATTTTGAACACTTTTCTTTTGAAAGAGTGGAAAAATACATTCTGCCACTGCTGGATGCGGCGGAGAAAGCTTACGGCGGGAAGCTGGATATCCTCCTGTCCCCCCTGGAGTCCGCCGGTCTACATGAAGACCAATGGAGAGCGGAACAACGGCGGCAAATTAAAGCCGGAATACCGGAAGCGCTGGGCAGAGTATATCTGCCGTTACATTGAGGAATACCGCAGCCGCGGGTACCTGTGGCATTTTACACATTTCCTAAAGGCGGGAGCACAGCGGATCGGTGTTACCAGATACACAGATAAGATCGAGGTGACGGCGTTTGAAAAGGACGGGCGGATCACGGTGGTGCTTTTAAACCGGACGGAGGAAGAGATTCCGGTGTATCTGCGGCTGGGAGAGTACTGTGCGGAACTGACATCAAAGGCAAAGCCCATTATGACGGCGGAGATCGAAAAATAAGAAAATCGATATAGGCAATTATGAAAAAGACAGCAGGAACCGGGAGCGGAACCCGCTGTTTTTGCGTATACGTCCGGGGAGCAGGTTGACAGAACGGTGGAAACCGTAGTATTTTGAAACAGACCACTGTGGATAACAGGGTAAGTGAAAAATGTAGGCAGAAGAAAAGTAAGTTACGACAGAAGAATGAGGATACAGATATATGAAAATCTATTTGGTAAGACACGGGGAGACAGACTGGAACCAGGCGGGGCGGCTGCAGGGACAGACGGATATTGACCTGGATGCTCAAGGTTTTGCGCAGGCGGCGGGAGCGGCAGAGAGATTAAAGGAAGTTCCTTTTGAAATCGCGTTTTGTTCCCCGCTGATCCGTGCAAGACATACGGCAGAGACCATTGTGGGCGAGAGGAAAATTACGCTGACCACAGACGAAAGACTCCGGGAACTCAATTTCGGACCATGGGAAGGGACCGATGTCCGTAAAATCCGGGGGGGGCCAACAGTCCGTTTACGGATCCGGGGAGCTATCTCCCGCCCGAGGGAGCGGAAAGTTTTGCCCAGTTGTATGCCAGAAGCGGCGAGTTCGTGAAGCAGGTGTTGCTGCCGTTGGAGGGAACTTATGAAACAGTGCTGGTGGTAGCTCATGGAGCATTGAATCGCAGTATCCTGAATGCGGTGTTGGATATTCCGGTCAGCGACTTCTGGCATTTCCATATGGGCAACTGTGCTACTGCGATTCTGGAATGCCGGGAAGGAAAGCTGTCTCTGTTGGAATATCAGGACAGTGAAAGTGTAAATACGAAGAGCAAACTGCTGTAAGTTCCGGATACAGAGCTTGCAGACTGCTGAAAGGTGAGAGGTTAAGAATGCACATAGACAGAGAAGATATGCTGGGACTGACCAGAAGAATGACCGTGTCCCGCAACTGTTTTTCCAGAATTGCAGGAGCCTATATGGACGAAGAAGGGTTTATTGACGGTACTTTTAATACTCATTTTCTGAAGTTGTCCGGAAGCGAAAAAGAGAAAAATCTGAATATTGCCAAGACGGTACCTTATTCCAATACCAATGTGAATCTGAAAAATTACCGACTGGATCAGGGAGCCCGGAAATCGGGCAGCATTATGCAGGTATTGGAGGCATTACGGCAGTGCGAACTGAAAAATGATGCATTATTGTACTCCCTCTATGAATATATTGGGGAGAGATACCAGCCGGGATATCCTTATGCCGTTTATCTTTTCTTCGGCAGCTACGATGTACCCACCAAGGGAAAAGACAAAGAGAACCAGTGGGAGTCCGAGGAAGTCTATCAGTTTCTCATCGGCACGATCAGTCCGGTGACCGGAGACTACGAGGCCGGAAAACCGGAGGCGGGATTTTTGTACCCTGCCTTTGCCAACCACAGCACAGACATTGACGGTATCAATATCTATCAGGCGGAGGAAGGGGCACAGTTATTTGCAAAAATACTGGGCGTACAGGCTTGACAGAAAGGCATTTCTTCCCTATAATACGCTCTGGAACAAAATGAATAACCGGTCATAAAACCCGTAAGGGAGTGGATTTTTCAAGATATCGATCTTATTTTCGCCACACAGCAGGAATGTTGTGTGGCGTTTGTTGTTTAAGGAGAGGAAAAATGAACCAGACTTATATGAAAGAAAAGAAGATATTCCCGTTGGTCATGTCCATGGCACTTCCCATGATGCTGTCCATGGCATTTAATTCCCTCTATAACATTGTAGACAGTTATTTCGTGGCGAAGCTCAGTGAAGATGCCATGACGGCATTGTCTTTAGTCTATCCGGCACAGAACTTGTTGACGGCGGTGGCAGTGGGCTTCGGTGTGGGTGTGAATGCCATGATCTCCTTCTATCTGGGAGCACAGAATCAGGAAAAAGCGGATAAGACGGCAACCCAGGGCATGGTGCTGGGAGTATTGCACGGCGTACTGCTTATGATCTTATTCCTCTGCGGCATGAACTGGTTCTTAGGGATGTTTACGAAGAGCGATACCGTGCGGGCACTGGGCATGGAATATTCCAATGTGGTATTCCTGTTCTCCACCATTGTCACCGGAGGTATCACGTTAGAGAAAATCTTTCAGGCGGTGGGCCGGATGCGTGCCACCATGGTCAGTATGATCGCCGGATTTGTGACGAATATTGTGTTGGATCCGTTGTTGATCTTCGGTATCGGACCGTTTCCCCGGATGGAGATCGCCGGAGCGGCTTTGGCTACCGGAATCGGTCAGGTGATCACGTTATTAGTATATATCATCTATTATGTGTTGGATCCGTTGCCGGTAAAATTGCGCAGAAATTATCTGCGACCGGAAGGAGAGATCTGTGGCAAGACCTACGGCATCGGCATTCCGGCTACGTTGAATATGGCACTGCCGTCTCTGTTGATTTCCGCACTGAACGGTATTCTGGCGGCTTATTCGGGTGCGTATGTGCTGGTACTGGGCGTTTATTACAAGCTGCAGACCTTTATCTATCTGCCCTCCAATGGCATCATTCAGGGCATCCGGCCGCTGATTGGTTACAATTACGGTGCCGGAGAGCGGAAGCGTGTGGAGCAGATCTACCGGTTGACGCTGGAACTGACTGCCGGGATCATGGCTATCGGCACGGCATTGTGCTGGCTGATCCCCGGAGGACTGATCGGACTGTTCACCGAGAATCCGGAGACTGTTACCATCGGTATTACAGCACTGCACATCATCAGTCTGGGCTTTATTCTGTCCGCTGTGTCGGTGACCAGCTCCGGCGCACTGGAGGCGCTGGGACAGGGCATGGCTTCCCTGGTGATCTCCGTGATGCGGTATGTGGCGGTGATCATCCCTGCGGCATTTGTGCTGAGCCGCCTGATCGGCGTCACCGGTGTGTGGTGGGCATTTGTCTGCACGGAGAGCGTGACTGCGGTGGTGGCGTATGTGTTGTACCACAGGGTGTGGAAGAGAGCGTAAGAGGCGAGTACCGTTCACATTCGCGGCCGTTCACCCCGCGCCATTCGCACCCGTGGTCGTTCACCCCGCGCCATTCGCAAAATCGCCTCTTCGAGGCTTTCCGCTGCTACGCAGCTGCCTTTTGCTCATGAGATGGCGCTCCCCTCGTCGATTTGCACAGAGCCGGCTCCTTACGCGAGCGTAAAGCAGCACTCTCGCAATCGACGGGTGAACTGATGTATACACAATATCTTGTATCCTTTAATTGACTTCCCCTACAAAGTATTGTAGAATAGACCGTGATAGGTTTTACGGGCGAAAGCCCATGGGGACACGAAGGTAAGGGGGTACATAAGATGTTTCAGGTAATCAAACGAGATGGTTCCAAAGCGGACTTTACACTGACGAAGATCAATGATGCCATTATGAAGGCTTTTACTGCGACGCAGATGAGCTACAATAATGACATTATTGATCTTCTTGCGTTACGGGTAACTGCGGATTTCCAGAAAAAGGTGGAGAATGACGAGATCCACGTGGAAGACATTCAGGACAGTGTGGAGCGTGTACTGGGACAGGCCGGCTATGAAGAGGTGGCGAAAGCGTATATTCTGTACCGCAAGCAGCGGGAGAAAATGCGTGCCATGAAGTCTACCATTCTGGACTACAAGGATGTGGTCAACAGTTATGTCAAGGTGGAAGACTGGCGTGTGAAAGAGAACTCCACGGTGACCTATTCCGTAGGTGGTCTGATCTTAAGCAACTCGGGTGCGGTGACGGCGAACTACTGGCTGTCTGAAATCTATGATGAAGAGATTGCAGAGGCACATCGGAATGCGGATATCCATATCCATGATCTGTCCATGCTGACCGGCTACTGTGCCGGATGGTCCTTAAAGCAGCTGATCAAGGAAGGACTGGGCGGCATCACCGGCAAGATTACTTCTGCTCCGGCGAGACACTTATCCGTGCTATGCAACCAGATGGTAAATTTCCTGGGGATCATGCAGAACGAATGGGCGGGAGCACAGGCATTTTCTTCCTTTGATACCTATCTTGCCCCATTTGTAAAGGTAGATAATTTAAGCTATCCCGAAGTGAAAAAATGCATCGAAGCATTTATTTACGGTGTCAACACCCCCAGCCGCTGGGGCACACAGGCTCCTTTTTCCAATATTACACTGGACTGGACGGTGCCCGATGATCTGGCAGAGCTGCCGGCGCTGGTAGGCGGTGTGGAGATGGATTTCAAATATAAGGATTGTAAAAAGGAAATGGACATGGTCAACAAGGCGTTTATCGAGACCATGATCGAGGGCGATTCCAACGGCCGTGGTTTCCAGTATCCGATCCCGACTTATTCCATCACAAAGGATTTTGACTGGTCCGACACCGAGAACAACAGACTGTTATTCGAGATGACCGCAAAATACGGTACACCGTATTTTTCCAATTATATCAATTCTGACATGCAGCCCAGTGATGTCCGCAGTATGTGCTGCCGACTGCGTCTGGATCTGCGGGAACTGCGCAAGAAGACCGGAGGATTCTTCGGTTCCGGCGAGAGCACCGGAAGCGTGGGCGTTGTCACCATCAATATGCCCAGAATCGCATATCTGTCTGCCAACAAGGACGAGTTTTACGCAAGACTGAACCACATGATGGACATTGCAGCCAGATCCCTGAAGATCAAGCGCGGTGTCATTACGAAGCTGCTGAACGAGGGACTGTATCCCTATACCAAGCGGTATCTGGGAACCTTTGAGAATCATTTTTCCACCATCGGTCTGATCGGTATGAATGAAGTAGGCTTAAATGCCAACTGGCTGAGAGCGGATATGAGCGATCCCAGGACCCAGGAGTTCACCAAGGAAGTACTGAACCATATGAGAGAGCGTCTGTCGGATTATCAGGAGCAGTACGGAGACCTCTACAATCTGGAGGCAACCCCTGCGGAGAGTACCACGTACCGTCTGGCAAAGCACGACAGAAAGCGCTGGCCCGGCATCAAGACGGCCGGAAAGCCCGGAGATACCCCTTATTATACGAATTCCTCCCATCTGCCGGTGGACTATACCGTGGATATTTTCGATGCACTGGATATTCAGGATGAATTGCAGACCCTGTATACCTCCGGCACAGTGTTCCATGCATTCCTGGGAGAAAAGCTTCCCGACTGGAAGGCAGCGGCTTCTCTGGTACGCACCATAGCTTCCAATTACAAGCTGCCCTATTACACCCTGTCTCCGACTTATTCCATCTGTAAGGAGCATGGTTATCTGGCGGGCGAAGTGAAGGTATGTCCTCACTGTGGGGCGAAGACCGAGGTCTACAGCCGTATCACCGGTTACTATCGTCCGGTACAGAACTGGAATGATGGTAAGCTACAGGAATACGCCAACAGAACAGAGTATGATATTGCACATTCTTCCCTGAAGCGTCCCACCAGAAGCGTGGTGACCTTGTCCAATTTTGCAGAAGAGGTGGATGTAAAAGTGGAGCAGCCGCAGAACATCAAGTATCTGTTCACCACCAAGACCTGTCCTAACTGTAAGCTGGTGAAGGAATATCTGAAAAATGTACCCTACGTGACCATCGATGCGGAGGAGAATATGGAGCTGGCAAGACGTTACGGTGTAATGCAGGCACCGACTCTGGTGGTGGTAAACGGTGACAGCCATAAAAAGTATGTAAATGCTTCAAATATCAAGAAGTACGTTGACCAACTGACATTAGTTGGGGTAGAATAGAAACAGGTCAGGAGGCATCGCCCGAAGGCGGTGCCTTTGCTGTGTAATAATATAAATTCAAAAGCAGATCTATTGCAGAACGGAGGAAATATGATCAACAAACTGATCACTCGAATCAAAGAAACCAACGCACCGATCGTGGTAGGACTGGATCCTATGATGAAATTCGTGCCGGAATATATTAAGAAAGCAGCATTCACCGAATACGGTGAGACACTGGAAGGTGCTGCAGAGGCCATCTGGCAGTACAATAAGGGGATTGTGGATGCTATTTATGATTTAGTACCCGCTGTGAAGCCTCAGGTGGCAATGTATGAGCAGTTCGGTATTCCCGGCATGGTGGCATTTAAGAAGACTGTGGATTATTGTAAGGAAAAAGGCCTGATCGTCATCGGCGATATCAAGCGCGGCGATATAGGATCCACTTCCGAAGCATATGCGGTAGGACATCTGGGCAAAGTACAGGTAGGCAGCAAGAGCTATTACGGTTTTGATGAAGATTTTGTAACCGTGAACCCTTATCTGGGATCCGACGGTGTAAATCCTTTTGTGAAGATCTGTAAGGAAGAGAAAAAAGGTATTTTCGTACTGGTGAAGACTTCCAATCCCAGCAGCGGCGAGTTCCAGGATCAGCTGGTGAACGGCAGACCTCTGTATGAGCTGGTAGGAGAAAAGGTAGCAGCCTGGGGAGCTGACTGTATGGGTGATTCCTACAGCTATGTAGGTGCTGTCGTAGGAGCAACCTATCCTGAGCAGGGCAAAGTACTGCGTAAGATAATGCCCAAGGCATTTATTCTGGTGCCCGGTTACGGTGCACAGGGCGGTAAGGGCGCAGATCTGGTACATTTTTTCAATGAGGACAGATCGGGTGCCATTATCAACTCTTCCCGTGGCATCATTGCCGCATACCAGCAGGAGAAATACGCACAGTTTGGCGAGCAGAATTATGCAGATGCTTCCCGTGCGGCAGTACTGGATATGCGTGAAGATATCGCACAGGCGCTGGCAGCACGCTAGGCAGAAAACAGCTACTATTCAGAGTCTCATTCGCAAAATCGTCTCTTTGAGACTTTACTTTTGGCTCTGAATAGTGATAAATGTATGGGGTGTCCACAAGCGGACAGATGGGAGAACAGAGGATGAAAGAAGAGTTATATATTACCTTCCACTCGGAGGATGATATCAGACATTTTGTAGATACCTGCAACGAATTCGACGATGCAATCGACATCCGTATTCAGAAGATGGCAATGGATGCAAAGTCACTTTTGGGAATGCTCCTGATGAAGACTGAGGAACCGCTGGAGATCGAATATGCCTGCTATGATGATGAAGACAATTACGAAGAATTCAAGCAGGCCATCCTGGAAAAATACGACGTAAAAGTCGTACAGGCTACGGAAAAGCAGGCAGCAGATAAAATTGTTTGAAAAAATTGAAAAATTCTATTGACATTTTCGCCCGCAGCAGTTACAATACATACTGTTGCAGGCGAAAACCTGTAAATGAAATGTACGTGTAGCTCAGCTGGATAGAGCGTCTGGCTACGGACCAGAAGGTCGTGGGTTCGAATCCTGTCACGTACATCTAAGGCCCCGGAGATGATGTCTCCGGGGTTTTTGTGTTTTCCTATAAAATAATTCTTGTATCTCAAAGTGAACACCGGCGCTCCGGGGATCAGAACGCAGCTGAAGAGGTATTGAGATACAAAACGTATTGTATCTCATTTTAACTGCAGATTGCCAGGATCCGGAAAACCTATTGAGATACACGTTTCCGGGCGTCTTCCAAAATCTTGCCAACAGAACTGTCAAACTCTTTAATGAGAGAGTTAATATGTAAAGCAGCCTGCACCATAGGCTCCAGCTTACGAAGTCGATCATAGCAGCTATTATAGTCGGCTTGTAGATCTTCGATCCGATCATCCAACATTTTAAGAGTTTTCTGTCTTCTGGCCTCGGACTCTTTGGCATCAATGATGATGTTCTCAAACTTTTGGTTAAAGCCATCGCCGGGGGCCTGCATGATGTAATCATATACGGGCTGAGATAACCGGATAGATTTATTAATACTCTTCTGATAGTTCCGGGGATTATATAACATAACACACCTCCTATATATATCGCGGTTGACACTTTTCGAGATCACAACGTAAACGATCACCCTCATAATATCCATTAAAACAGCGATCACAGTCACAATCACCAAGAAGTTCAGACAACCAGCAAGCATCACAAAGAACTGGTTTACCAACAAGATCAGTTCTCTCACAAGCATTATTAATACCACATTTTTCACAATATGACATAGCACACCTCCATCAATAAGCCTTTACAAAGAATATAGGATCCAGATGATAAATATTATTACAAAACCGCAGATTATCAGCCAGATGTAAATATCCCTGAGTAGTCTCTATGGAACTATGGCCCATATACAACCGCAGGATCTCCAGATTACCACCGCCAAGACAGAAACTGGTACCGAATGTGTGCCGGAGCAGGTACGGAAACAATCGGGTTATTCCGGAGGAAACTTTCAGACGGTCAATCACACACTTCAACGCATTACCGGTAAGAGGATCACCATTCTCAACACAGAATACATATTCATGACTACAATCAGGACGCTTTTCTAACCAATACTGCAGATACTTTTTTACAGTCCGACCCATAGGAACAATTCTGCTTTTTCCACCTTTTGAAAAATGGATCACAAAATAACCTTCAGAGAAATGTAAGTCCTGAATCTTCAGACGGACAACTTCTCCCGGACGCATACCGGCATCCAGTAAGCAATGGATCATGGCAAGGTTCCGGCATCCATACGTACTGTTAATGCTATAACAGGAATCAATAATATTCACTTCGTCAACGGTAAGTGGTTCTACTATCCGGCCGTAAGCTTTGGGAAGCTTTAAATGCTCCGAAGGATTCACTTGACAATATCCATTCTCAATACAAAACATCCAGAAGCACTTCATATCTTTCAGATAATCTTTCCGGGTTCTAGCAGAGATCTTTCTTGGTTCCTTTACCTTGAAATTCGGATTGTTATCATTCCGGATCTTATTTTTAAGGTAGATCGAATACTGGTTTATATCCAACTTTTCGATTTCCTCCAGAGAAATCTGCGAGGGATCCTTTTGGAGCCGATCGGAAACAAAATCAAAAAAGTATCTGAGATTGTTCCTATAGTTTTTAACAGTTTTATCAGAGCAGTAGGTTTCGCGATCATTCAGAAATAAGTCGCGGGCTTCAGTAAGTACCATGTTTGCCTCCTCCGGTTATGGTAATATGACCGTTAGTCTTATCCTGTTGGATCTGTAGACCGTCAGAGTCGGCCTGAGCAAGTAGTTCCCCCAGTCTCCAACGGGAATACATATTTTCTTTAGCTGACAACCGAAGCCGATTCACTTCCTGATTCAGATAATAAAGATTCAATCTCCACACCTCTCTTTCAGATCCTTTAATTGTTGTTCCAGATCATTACATTTACAGCGAAGTTCCCGGAGTTGTGTCCACAAGTCCATAGTAGCTTCCTGATCTTGCATGGAACGATTCTCCAGATAATAACAACCGGCAATTATTAAGCTTATGATAATAGCTGTGATGCATATACAGATACATATTCCCATATGCCGTAAACCTCCAAAACAGAATAAATAAGGACACCTAAGTCAGTAAAAAAAAGAAACATAATAATACCCTCAACTCTTCCCCAAAGATGAAGAGAGGTCGTGGTCTCAAACAAAGACCAAAACCAAATTAAGAAATAAAAGACGACCAAAAAAGTTTTCATTACACACCTCATATTATGTATCTCAAATCAGCTGCAGCTTTCCCAGATCCGGAAGATCTTCCGAGATACATTTATACATTGAACTCAAACACAGACACCCGGTTCGAGTAGTTGGGAACATCCACCTTGTAGGTTTTTATGCAATCTATTGACAAATGCACACCGAACTTGTATTCTACAAATTGTAGAGCATCCATCAAGTTTTTAGGTTCACAGAAACCAAGGGTTCTCTCAGGCAGATCAAGGTTTTTAGTAACAAGATAACGCTGCTTACCGAAAGTACATTCGCACAAATCCTTTGTTATGTACTTGACGATATAGGAAACAGCTTTGTAAGTATCAGTAATCTTTGTTGCAGTAGTGTATCCGTTTCTATATTCTTTGATGTTATATATGTACTCACCGTCTGGATAGCTTGTCCTTAAGTATTCGCCATAATACTTGTTCGGGACAGGCTCTCCTTTTTTATTGAGCATCAATTCACCATTCTTCTTTTTGCGAAACTTCTGATTATTTACTGCTTTTTCAAATGTCAATTCATCAACATTCGAGACCAGCGCGTGAAAATGCCAGGCACCGGACTCATGCTGTTCCGGTACGATCAGTGCCTTCAACTTCGGGCATTTCTTTTTGATGTTGTGAAACCAGTTCGATACCTTCTTTTTCGATTCCGAAAAATTAAATTCATCGAAATGATCCACTGGATCAAAAGTCAGAGTAAAGAACCATTCCCATTTATTGGCCCGGCCGTAGTCGTAGATCATACGCTTCGACCGGTTCAGTGATGAGATCAGCGACCGTTCTTTACGGTTGGCAGCTTCCTCTGGAGAGATGTATTCCTCCTCCAGATCAGCAGCTTCGTCAATTGCTTCATCTACTTCTGACCCTATTTCTGTAACCTGCAAAGGATCATATGACATATCAAACGGTGAGGATTGTTTTAATTCGATCCATTTGTCAATGTCAAATTCCTCTTCATCCTCATCGTAGTCAGTGGTATGTAGATCTGGATAATTATATGGTCGCCAATAGTCCTCTTTTGTTCTGATTGCCCGATGGTAATACGTCAACTGAAAAGTACCGTTTTTATACTTTTTAAGTCTGACGTTATATGGCATATAAATTACCTCAATTTTACAAAACTACCCTAATTGTGTTGCTATTGTCAAGTAAAGGGAACGGGATCGCCTGCGGCGACCCGTTCCGGCAACACAACCGGCAAAATTCGGTTCGCCTGTTGCGCGTGACACGAGGTCACGCGCATCCAGCCAAACCTCGATATTTAATTTTCATAGTTTGATCTGCATATTGTAGTTGTCTTTATAGAACTTCTCCAACTTCTCCCGCCACGACTTCATCTCCCAGTCGAAGTCCAGCGGGATGAAGTTGGTATCGTAATAGACATCCTCAAATAATGCAGCGTTTTTCTCTACTACAAAATCCGTATATTTCCCGGTGTTGAGATAGAGAAAACGATAGTGAATATGTGTAGATGAACTCTTGACCAGAACCACCACATTCATCTGGTTACGGATCCGGTTATAGACCATCTGCGCATCTATGCTGGTAAAGACGAACAGACAGTTCTGCTTTCCCAGAGTATTAATAAAAATACTGATATCCTTAAGCTTCCGGTAGTCCTGAGCATCACAGCCATTATAGATCTCGTCGATCAGCACGACCTTCGGCGAGAGATCCAACGGCAGCTCATCCATGGAATTTACAAACCGGAACTCAGGATCCCGGGGAGAATATAAATTCGTGTACACCGGCAAATAGATCCCTTGCTGCTTACAGGCCTGTTGTAAACCCTTTACCAGCTTGTAAGCAATCAGAGTCTTACCGCTACGTTGCACACCATAAATACCAACGATAGCTCCGGGCATCTTCAAATACCTCCTTCTTTTATTAGCAGCTTCCGCAATCACGGACTCATAGACATCGAATTGCGATTTGAAAATGCACAAATCAAAATTCGATACCTATAAGCTCATGATTGCTGGACTGAGAGTATACTTCCCAACTGCCGTGTGAACTGTAGCGAATCGATGTACGGTTCAACATCGCGCACTCCTACCCCCGGACAGCTGAGGAAGTCCACGGGCACTTCAAGGCACCCCCCTATGTGGGGGGAGAAGTCCCCTGAATACTGAGGGGATAACCGCGCGCGGAACCGTGAGCTTGTGTGGGATACTGTTTAAGACACAATACACATAGTCGGGCTGAACCTCTTCGAGGCTTCACCCTTGCCACAAAAGCGCGAATGACGTAGTTTTTTAAGGGCAAGGGCATTACCAAAGAAAAAGGGATGGGTGAGACACAGGGCGGCAGTCACCGACTATATCTGCAATATTGGCTGCGCAGGTTCCCAAAAGGGCATTAACATCTTCGCGTATCGGGAAAGGGGAAAGGCATCCCCTATCCCGATAAAACACGCGCAGATCAAGGGCATTCTTGTGGGTGAAACCCTCTACTCCTGCTGCACATCCGTCACGTTGTTGAGGGTCGATACTTTGATACCGCGCAAGTACTCGTTCTGGGTATATGCACTCAGCAGATTCTGGAGCACTTTGGAAGAGAGCAAGCCCAAGTTCTTATTATGAGCCATGACCTTATCGAAAGATTCAAACATGGCCCTCATATCAGCAAGATCGTACTTCTCGATAAAATAGAAAGCCTGAAAAAGTAGATGCTGTTGAACGTTATCGTATATAGGCAGGATCTCATAAATAGACCGTATGGGATCATTGCTCGTATTCCCAGCGGACATACCGTCCAGAATCGCCTGAAAGTCAATACCAGCCATAACGCACTCCTTTCTTGTATCTCAAAGGCAAGACTGCAGCACAACGGATCAGCAGCTGCAGCAAGAAAGCGCGAGATACATTTACTTTGTAAATATAATTAACACCGACAGGATGATATTTATGATTGCGAAGATCTTCACGGAATTATCTTTCCGGAAGAAGTTCCCGAACATAATATTACTCATCCTGGCTTTGTCCTGAAGAAACTCAAGATCCTGACTGGTGGCAGTTACCACCAGATCGGGGCCGAGAGGAGTACACTCCGCTTCCTCCAGTAAAACATGATATTTGTTGTTGAACTCGTGGAAGTTCTTTGCAGAGCGAACTCCGGAGTCAGTAATCATATAGATCATCAGCTTCGCCATCCTTTCACAAAAGTCAGAGCGGACCGTACCAGTACATCCACATTAACGATAATGTAAATGCCAAGGCACACACCAAACACAGCAGCATAATTAAATACCTCAAATTCCATAGCATACAAAACTATGCACCTCCTAACGGGTCTTACTAACAATGCGCAGCTTGCAGAGATCACTGGCAGCACTGATAGCTTCCAGTGCGACATTCACACCAAAGACTGCAGCAAAGAAGTAAGCAGACCACATAAGTAATTCCATAACGAACACCTCATATCGACCTATTTTTTCTTAAAAATGAGTAAAAAAAGAAGGGCTATCACGATAGCCAGCGCATACTGGATAAACTCCAGACGACTCAGTAACTCATTTTCATAACGGGTAACATAGACAGGGGACTCCATAAATTCCTCGTAGGTATCATAGACCGGAAGGAGATCCTCTGAATAAGCTGCCACCGCGGTTCCGGGAACGAGTATTACATCATTCCCGGATACAGTGGTTACAGCAGATTCAGAAACAGAATCCGGATCAGATACCTCATCAACAGCCGGAAGATTCTTCTGGAGTGCCTCCGATGATATCTTTTCCTCCACATCTACACCTCCATCAGAGACGGACACCGCCGGAGAATGCATTCTTCAGCGCGTAGATGATGGTAAAGCCAAGGCTAAAGCCGGCAGAGATGTAAACTAACGGCATCATAGAGCCTGTGATGACGTTGGTATAGTTAAACATCTGAGAGGGGTCGAAATTCAGCTGCAAAGTAGCAGCACCGGCAGATTCCGCCGCCATAATAGCGTTAGTTAAAAACGGCATACCACATACCTCCTTTTAATTTGCAAAGTTTACAGTTACAAAATCTATATAAATGGCCAATTTATATACAAAGTTATTTTGTCAGCTGGAACAGAAGAGAGGACAGATGCTCCTTGACGCTGTATCCCGTGATCTGGGAGATCAGAGCATCTATGGCCTCATATAATTTGGTGACAAGGACGTAGATTGTCCACAGGCACCCAAACAGGACAGTCAGGTAGATCATATAAAAAGCGACATCACCGACCAGATACCGGAATGTTCCGATAGCTTCCACGACCGGCATTCCGGAGAACTGGCTGGAACCGTTGGTATCAGCCATATCGACGATCATAGTATCGAAGTCCTGTAACGTAGTATATAAAGTCTGTAGGGCAGAGATCACCGAGGTGATCATGTCCAGGATAGTCTGAAAGAAGCTGACTATCTTACCGGGGATATCCAATGTAGAACCAATCAGTAAATCATTAGGATCCATTACTTACCTCCTGAAGGAATATGAATCTTATAAACATAGCCGCGGAGCAGTTTCACAACACCGAAGAACATAAGTATGTACACAAGGCCCATCATAAAATCGTAAACAGAAAGACCGATTCCCTCAATTTGCAACTGCTTGAGGAAATTCATACCGGTCACCATGTCATCGGGCAGGAAGCCCTGAGTAGGCTCGATCTTAAATATGTTAATGATGAACTGCAGACAGTGAATAAAAATCTTAAGCAGCAATATCAGAATAAGGATCAGGTAAATCAGCCCGTTAAACAACGAGGACAGATTGAATTTTGATCCATCGCCAGAACCGTCACCACCGGGATCCGTACCGCCGGGATCGGAAGGTTGCAAAACGGATACAGGATCAAGCAGGGCCTGCAGGATCTTGTCTAAGTAAGCTTGTAAGTTCGCCCAGGAGGGCAACGCACCCAACAAGGACTGGATCGCACCCAGGGGATCCGCAAACACCTGCAGCATGGCAGAGGGCAGACTGGCTATATTACCAAGCACCAGCTGCACCTGTTCCGGGAAAATCTCTATGATCCGGAGAACACCGTTATACAGATTACTGATACCGGTACTGATCGTGCCCAAAGGATCCTGAAAGAACCCATACACAGCAGCCGGGAGAGCCTGGATCAGGGCGTTCACCTGAGGAAACATTTCAAGAATACCGGTAATACCATTTGTAATATTCTGTATGGGATGAGAAAAGAAATCCCATATTCCGGAAGCTATCGCATTGATCGCCGAAAGGATCAAACCGAGAATACCGGAATAATTCGTATCCGTTCCGGGATCCGGAGCAGTAGACGGTTCCGGATCAGGAGCAGCTGTGGGATCCGGAGCAGGATCCGGCTGTGCTTCTGCCAATGCTTCCGCAACAGCAGCCTTAACAGCAGCGATCATCTCAGCATTATTCGCTTCCTTGTCCGTGCCGGTGGCTTCTACGCCATTGGCAGCTTCCTTCATGGCATTATTCATGGCAGGAACCTTTGCAGGATCCAGCTTCGTACCGGATAAGTTCTCCAGAGTATCTGGAGCAGCTGCGGTCATTGAATGGTAATCGTAGGGGACACTATTCAAAAGACCAGATAAATCAACCGCAGACAAACCATCTTTAAAATACGTACTAAAAAAAGCTTTCATAGAATCCAAGGAATTAAAAAAAGGAACATTTGTATTTAAAAAAGAAGAATCTTTTAAATAGAAAATACTAACGTATGCACTATAATTTTTTCCTTCACTATTAATAACAGTACAAGGAATTTCACCATTTTTAAAAGAAAAATGACCAGAGTCATTTTTGACATAATAAACTTGATAAAGATCACCCAAGGAAACATCAGAATGATCAAAAACAAATGAATAATAACACTTTTCAGGAAGAACACTGGGATTCGGATTAATTACACGAGTACGACCTTGAGTATGAAACGAATCATTATAAGAAAAAATAGTGCTACCTGTATCAAGATAATTATAATCAAATACTGGTAAATTATAATTATTAAAAGTAGAACCATAATACTTCGCAGAATCCACCCCCGGCACCTCATTATTCTGCACCCGGTTAAGGAAATCGGCTGCAGCTTTCTGAAACTGCATATCTGTGCCCATAGCAAACGCGCCAATGGCCCTTTTCGGAATATTTGGATTGAGATCCGTACCATGTCCGGGACCCGGAATGGGGGAAGGAGAGGGGGACGCACTGGGATCAGGAGACGGAGTAGGGGTAAGACCACCGGTAAGAACACGGTACTTTGCAAATTCTCCTTCGTTTGGTCTGACTTTCAGCTTACCGGCACCGACAGCAGACTCCCAGATGGCATCAAACTCTTCACGAGTCATAGCTGTACCATCAGGTCCGTAAATAGTGAACTCCTTGAAAGGATCATAAGTAAGGCCATCAATGAACTGGATGAAAGCTTCAAAGATAGACATACCTTTAGAGTAATCATCCAGTCCTTCCTTCATACCGGAAGCGATAGAAATTGTCTCAAAGATGTTATAAAGCATCATCACGAACTCCACACTCACTTCCGGAGATACAGCTACAGAAGCAGCCTGAGCAGTCAGAGACGCGGGAGCAGAGACTATGCTAGTAGCAAATATCACCACCGCCAGCACAAGCGGAACGATTCTCTTCTTGAATTTCTTTAACATCTCCATAGATCACATCTCCCTCCGGCATCAGCTGCTCACAAGCAGCATAGATATCTTCATGTCGATCAGCAAAGTCACGACAGCAGTTAAGCAGATACCGCTCATTCTGCATCAGGCAGTACTTACATACTTTAGGATCGAAATAAACTACCATAGCATCACCTGGTAATTACAACATCTACACAGCCATTACCACCAGGCTGGATAGATCGAACGATAGAATACAAAAGTTCCTCAGGCACATCAGCCTGTTCCCCGAGAAATATCACATCAGTCACCTCGCCGGTGCTGTCATAATCAATACCTTCACGAATGGTTATACCATTCGCATAGAGAACTTTAAGCAATGTAATCAGATACATAGCACACCTCCTCATATAAAGGGCTATCAAACACCAGATACTACAATATCAAAAAGGCCACGGCCATCTGAATTGATGGATTCTACAGCAGACCCCAGCAGACTTTCAGGTATATCCTTCTGAGTGCCGGAGTACAGTTCCTCAAAATGACATTGAGCACCAGAGCAGCCAGTGTTTTTATAAATTGTAACTTTATGGGAAAAGAGAACTTTTAACAAAGATTCCAAACTCATAATGAACATCCTATAAAGGTTTACCGGATGCAGGTAGGGCTGCACCCGGTAGGTGTGAAATAAAGGGGAATGTTACCGGTCACGCTTTGCCTTAATGCGATCAAAGACAACGGTAACCGATACACAAAAGCTAAAAACCAACATAGCGAAAACAACTACTGCAGCCATAACGAACCTCCGATCTATTTACCTGTTAATGACTTCTTAAAGGTGAAGCTGCTGGCAACCACCATTGCCACACCGTCCTTGTTGATCCGGACATCCAGATCGGCCTCATAGATGCCGGGGACTTCCGGAAAGTCATTGAAACTATTGAAACCAACGCGGGCCTTCGCCAGCTTGTACCCTTTTTGCTGTTCCTCAGCACAGGGGGCGAGATTGTTAGTCATCAGATACCTGACAGAAGTACCTTCATTCACTTCACCTGTTTCAGTATCAGTCATCTGGTACTGCATTGCATTGAGGACGATTACCTCTTTTTTCATTAAGTCCATACTTTTACCTCCGTAAAATGAGAGACGCACGCAATTTTGATGCATTTTAGAAAAAATGATGTTATAATAAAAGTTAAAAAATAATTGCGAAAGCGTCGATTTGTGTTTACAAACTGAATATACTACGAAAAATTGAAGTAGTCAATAGACAAACTACAATATTTTGCAGTAGGAGAGGGTAATATGGGATTAATAGATAATCTTACGCAGATCATGGAGAAAAAGAATATATCGGCATATCAGCTTGAAAAGGCAGGGATCGTAAAACAAACGACCTTTACAAGCTGGAAAAAAGGAACCCAGCCAGCTCTAGATAAAATAATCAATATAATGCAATATATCGAAGTAACACCCAATGAGCTTTTTGGATACCCAACAGAAAAACTATTGACAGAGAACGAGCAGGAGCTCCTGGAACAGTTCCGAAAATTATCTGATAGAGATCAGATAAAATTTATAGGAAGAATAGAGGAATTCACAAAAGAAAGGGGAAACAAAAATGAGTGAAACAATTTTCGGCTATGCAATGGTAATATTCATAATCTTGATCGTGATACTTACAAGCAAGGTGCATGAATATAGACATCCGAAACCAAAAAAGAAAGAAAAACCTATCAAGCCAGTAATATCAAAAGATCCGGTAATCGATGAGACACCAATTAAGCTAAACGAAGATCCCAGATATAAAGACTTCATTAATGCACAATGGGACGAAATGAACAAATAACTCAATACGTATATGCCATACGGTCACTTCCTTATATTATATCGACCTAGATAGCTACGGACCAGAAGGTCGTGGGTTCGAATCCTGTCACGTACATCTAAGGCCCCGGAGATGATGTCTCCGGGGTTTTTATTTTGCATTTTAGAAAAGTTTTAGAAATACTTCCCGATCCGTATATTTACGTGGTACTTATGTCATGCTAAAATGATGATGTAAATGGAGGAAGTCGTGAAAGTATGAACAAACAGGAATTTGTGGACCGACTGCGGATGGCGCTGAATGGGCGTGTTTCTCCCGGTCTGGTCATGGATAATGTAAATTATTACCAGGATTATATAAATACAGAGATCCGCAAGGGCAGGACAGAAGAGGAAGTCTTAGAGAGCCTGGGAGATCCCAGACTGATCGCCCGCACAATCATTCAGACCAACGGTGGAGACAACCGTTCCGGATACCGGAACACGGTCTACGGCAACGGAGAGTATCGGGAGGCTGCCGGACAGAATGTCCATCGTAGTTATACAGAGGAAGACGATGGCTACGGAACACACCAGAGTAAGGTGGGAAATGTTCTGGCGAAGCTTCCGGGCTGGGTGTGGCTGATCCTTGGGATTCTGGTGGTAGTATTGATCTTCGGTGCGGTATTTTCCGTATTGTCTTTTCTGGCACCGGTACTGATTCCGATTGTGGTAGTATTGTTCCTGGTGAAATTATTTCGGGACTGGCTTAACTAGCAACTATATAAATCAGCTATTCATAGTCCCTCAATTCGCAAAACGCCTCTGCGAGGCTTACTTTTTGCTCATTGAGGTTACTTCGTCAAATAAATATAATCGGAGTACCTTACAGATGCGAGCATCTGACGGTTGCTCCGATTATATTTATTGACTCTGAATAGTTCCAACGTAAAGAGCCGCCAGGGGGAAGCTGGTGGCTCTCATGAGGGGAGTATAAATAAATAATACATAAGGGTGCAAATAGAATCATGAAGGGGTTTCTATTTACAATTATGATTATAGTACTAATGATATAAAAATGCAAGAAGAAATTTAGTTCTAAAGTACCATAATTTTTGGGCATATTTTTGTGCGAAATAGACATACTACTCCTGTAACTAAAAAAGATATTTCCTATCAGGAGGTCACAAATATGTCTAACAATTATGAACAGAACAATCAGAACAAGTATAACAACTCTTATGACGAGAGCGAGAACAGTAAGAACTCCCAGAATAAGCAGAACAGCCAGAATCAGAATAAGAATCAGAGCAACAACAGGGAGCAGAACAAGAGCTGCTAATCGGGTGCATAATTTTTCAGGGGCTGCCGCAAGGCAGCCCTATTTACATATTTTCAGAATCCATATATAATAACTTTATATGTGCAATAATTGATGACTAAGATCCGGAGGAACGAATGAGACGTTTTGAATTGATTGCTCCCTGCCATTTCGGTATGGAATCAGTATTAAAAAGAGAGATCACAGATCTGGGATATGATATTACAGAAGTGGCGGATGGTCGTGTCACCTTTTTCGGAGATGAGGAGGCTTTGTGCAGAGCAAATATTTTTCTGCGGACGGCAGAAAGAATCCTTATCAAAATCGGAAGTTTTCATGCGGAGACTTTTGAAGAACTGTTTCAGGGCACGAAAAATCTTCCCTGGGAAGAATACATTCCGAAGGACGGCAAATTCTGGGTGGCCAAGGCAGCTAGTGTAAAGTCCAAATTGTTCAGCCCCTCGGATATTCAGTCCATTATGAAAAAAGCAATGGTGGAGCGGCTGAAGGCCCAGTATGAGATCAGCTGGTTCCCTGAAGATGGAGAAAATTTCCCTGTCCGGGTATTCCTGATGAAGGATGAAGTGACCGTGGGACTGGACAGCACCGGAGAGTCCTTACATAAGAGAGGATATCGTAAGCTGACGGCAAAAGCCCCCATTGCGGAGAATCTGGCTGCTGCACTGATCGAACTGACTCCCTGGAATGCGGGAAGGATCCTGGTGGATCCCTTCTGCGGAAGCGGCACCTTCCCTATTGAGGCAGCCATGATGGCGGCCAATATGGCACCCGGCAGGAACCGCAGTTTTACGGCGGAAGAATGGCCCCATATCATAGGAAAAAAGGTATGGTATGATACAATGGATGAGGCGGAAGAGATGATCAATCTGTCAGTGGAGACAGATATTCAGGGCTATGATATTGACGAGGATATGGTGAAGATCGCCAGAGAAAATGCACGGATGGCGGGTGTGGACAAGCTGATTCATTTCCAGCGTCGTGGTGTGGAAGAGCTTCATCACCCGAAGAAATACGGCTTTATTATCACCAATCCTCCCTATGGAGAGCGTTTGCAGGATAAGAGCCAGATGCCGCAGTTGTACCGTACCATCGGAGAACGATTCCGGGAACTGGATTCCTGGAGTATGTATCTGATCACTGCCTATGAGCAGGCAGAGAAGGATATCGGCAGGAAAGCGGACAAGAACCGCAAGATCTACAACGGAATGATGAAGACTTATTATTATCAGTTTCTGGGACCGAAGCCTCCGAAGAGAAGAGACGTTTAGAAGAAATGAAAAATTTACTGCAGATCAGGGATCAACAACAGAATAGACGCATTACATTGATCCTCTGGCTCCTGCTGGGAAGTATGTCTATGGGCATCATGCTCTGGACGGCAGCGCATAAGACGGTGGTGATCTCCGCGTTAAGTCAGGAACAGGGCGGTCTGGTCACAGAGAATCAGGCGGAACGGTCCCATGAAATGCAGCTGGACATGGCGGAAGACAGGAAGGCAGAACGGGAGATCTGTATACCATTGGAAACCGGTACGAAAGCGGAAAATGTAGTGGTGGAAAATCATTACATGGAAAGGGAACTCTGGATCTATGTGCAGAACGGCAGAAAATCTTTTTACCGGGAACATCAGCTTACCGGAGATTTCAGCCTGGTGGGAAACGGCATCTGTGAAGCACAGAACGAGGGCGTATTGCTCAGATTGTCCATGAAGGAGATCCTGGAGTATCACAGTACTCTGGAAGAGGGAACTCTGAAGATCGATTTTGTCAATCCCAGAGAATCTTACGACCGGATCGTAGTGCTGGATCCCGTGGGAGGCGGAAGGGACAGAGGCGTTGCCGATTCCGGTTGTGAGGAGAAGAACATCGCTCTGGAGGTGGCAAGACAGACGGCACAGCTGTTGGAAGGAAGCATGGTAAAAATATATCTTACCCGTACAGAAGATACAGAGGTCGCACAGGAAGTAAGGCGTAGCTTCGCTGACTGGGTGGATGCAGATCTGTACCTGGAGATCGGACTGTCAGCAGATGATGCACAGGAGAGTACCTACGGCATCCGGGCAGAATACAATGATGAGTATTATCTGCCGGATTTCGGAAATGTACAATGGGCCGACTGCGTGACCAGACAAGTGACGGTGGCTTCCAGCAACCGGGCCATTGGATTGTTCCCGGCGGAGGAAGATGACATTCTGTGGCAGCTGAAGATCCCGGCAGCCAGAATTTCTCTCGGATATGTGACCAACAGCAGCGAGAGACAGCTGCTGGAACAGGAAAGCTATCAAAAAAAGCTGGCGGAAGGTATTGCAGAAGCTATTTCCGAGGTTTATACTAATACGCAATGATGACTATATAAGAACACAAATGCGGCAAGGAGTTAATATGCAGGGAAGAATCGTATTCGCGACCGGCAATGCCGGAAAAATCAAAGAAATCCGCATGATCATGGAGGATACCGGTCTGGAAGTCGTATCCATGAAAGATGCGGGCATTAAAGCAGATATTGAAGAAAACGGTAAGACCTACGAAGAGAATGCACTGATCAAGGCCCGTGCGGTGGCTGCTTTTACGAAAGATATCGTGATGGCGGATGACTCCGGACTGGAGATCGATGCCCTGAATAAGGAACCTGGAATCTATTCTGCCAGATATCTGGGAGAGGATACGCCGTATTCCATAAAAAATGCAAATCTGATCCAGAGACTGGAGGGAGTGCCGGAGGAAAAGCGTACTGCCAGATTCGTCTGTGCCATTGCAGCAGTGCTCCCGGACGGCAGAGAACTTACCACAAGAGCTACCATCGAAGGGCGGATCGGATATGAAGAGAAGGGGACCAACGGATTCGGTTACGATCCTATTTTTTACGTACCGGAATTCGGCAAGACTACGGCGGAGTTGACAGAAGAAGAGAAGAACCAGGTCAGTCACAGAGGTAAGGCATTGGAGCTGATGAAAGAGGAACTGAAGAAATATGAAGATACTGATCGTAAGTGATACCCATAAAAAGAATGAGAATTATTTCAAAGTACTGGAGATGCACCACCCGGACATGGTGATCCACTGCGGAGATGCGGAGGGCAGTGAGTATGCACTTTCTTCTGCGGCAGAATGCCCGGTTTATATCGTTCTGGGCAACAATGACTTTTTCTCGGATCTCCCCAGAGAGATCACACTGGATATCGGATCCTACAAAGTATGGGTGACCCACGGACACAATTATTATGTATCCATGGGAAATGAGACTATCAAAAAAGAGGCCATTGACCGGGGCGTTGATATCGTGCTGTACGGACATACCCATCGGCCGGTGATCGATATTGATGATGACATCATTGCCGTGAACCCGGGAAGTCTGTCCTATCCGAGACAGGAGGGACGCCAGCCTTCCTATGCGATCATGGAGATTGACAGAAGGGGAAAGGTGCATTTTACGATTGCTTATCTTCGCCAGTAATGCTTCAAACTTCTCTCTTGACAGATAGAAAATTTCTGGGTTATAATAACATCTGCGTTGCGGAAATCCGCGATAACGCAGCTTCGGGGTGTGGCTCAGCTTGGCTAGAGCACCTGGTTTGGGACCAGGGGGTCGCAGGTTCGAATCCTGTCACCCCGACGTGTAACTTGGATTTTGTATTTATTTTTCAAAAAATTAATACAAAACTGTTGACAAATGATGTCGGATAAGTTACAATATGCTTCGTCGGTTCGCTGATGTAGATAACAGACAGATATGTGTTCGTAGCTCAGCTGGATAGAGCAACGGCCTTCTAAGCCGTGGGTCGGGGGTTCGAATCCCTTCGAGCACATTTGAGATAAGGAAGACTTTTGGTCATCACTGTCTCGCATGGTGGGTATAGCGCAGTTGGTTAGCGCGCCAGATTGTGGCTCTGGAGGCCAAGGGTTCGAATCCCTTTATCCACCTTTATTATGAGTGAAGTGTCGTAATGGCACGCTTGGTGTCATATTTATAGGGCTATCGCCAAGCGGTAAGGCACAGCACTTTGACTGCTGCATTCGCTGGTTCGAATCCAGCTAGCCCTGTTTCATTATGGGGTATTAGCTCAGTCGGTAGAGCACTTGACTTTTAATCAAGTTGTCGGGGGTTCGAATCCCCCATGCCTCACTAGGTGTTGTGATATCCTGATTTGGGGATTCGAACCCCCTGGTCGAGATCCCCCATGCCTCACTTGGTTCTTTTATACAGCATCCTCACATTTTGAAAACCCCTTTCGGGGCTTTTTTTATTCCATTTTTATAGAAGAAAGGAAATACTATGCAGACGAAAGAAAACAAGATGGGCGTCATGCCCATAGACAAATTACTGATCTCCATGTCACTGCCCATGATGATCTCCATGCTGGTACAGGCACTGTACAATATTGTGGACAGTATTTTCGTGTCCAGGATCAACGAATATGCCCTACGTGCTGTATCTCTGGCATTCCCCATCCAGAGTCTGATGATCGCTGTGGCGGTGGGAACAGCGGTAGGTATCAATGCCTTCTTGTCCAGAACCCTGGGAGAAAAGGATTTTGAGAAAGCCAATATTATTGCCAGAAACGGTATTTTTATCGCAATTGCCAGCTATATAGGCTTTGCGGTGATCGGTGCACTGATCAGCAGACCGTTTTTTTCCAGCCAGACGGAAGTTATGGAGGTGCGGGAATACGGTGTGACCTATCTGACGATCTGTTGTGTGGCGGGAATAGGTATTTTTCTGCAGACGACTTTTGAGAGGCTGTTACAGGCTACCGGTAAGACCATATATACGATGATTACCCAGTCAACCGGCGCGATCATCAATATCATTCTGGATCCGATACTGATCTTTGGGTATTTCGGTATGCCCCGCATGGGAATCGCCGGTGCTGCAGTGGCTACCGTGTTTGGACAGATCGTTGCCGCATCCATGGCATTATGGTTTAATCTGAAATTCAATAAGGAACTGGATATTTCCATGAAAGGATTCCATCCCAACGGTCATCTGATCGGACAGATTTATAAGGTGGGAGCCCCTTCCATCGTGGTACAGGCTATCGGTTCCCTGATGACCTATGGAATGAACCTGATCCTGGCGGCATTCGGTTCCGCCCAGACAGTGTTCGGCATTTACTTTAAGCTGCAGAGCTTTGTGTTTATGCCGGTGTTTGGACTGAATAACGGCATGGTGCCTATTATTGCCTACAATTATGGCGCAAGGCATAAGGACCGGGTTATTAGGACGATTAAGCATAGTGTGGCTTACGGTGTGGGTATCATGTGCGTGGGACTGATTGTAATGCACATCTTCCCGGCACAGCTCATGCGTATGTTTGATGCGGAGGAAAGCCTGATCGCCATCGGTGTTCCGGCGCTGGAGACCATTTCCCTAAGCTTTGTGTTTGCTGGCTTCTGTATCGTGGTGGGAAGCGTATTCCAGGCACTGGGTAACGGCGTCTACAGTATGATCGTGTCCGTGGCCAGACAGATGTGCGTGCTGCTTCCGGTGGCAAAGCTTTTGTCCTTAAGCGGTGAAGTGACATTGATCTGGTGGGCCTTTCCCATCGCGGAACTGGCCAGCCTGCTCTTAAGTACCTATTTCCTCGTAAGGATCTATAAAAAGATCATATGCCACATTGGAGAACCGGTAACGACAAGAGAGATTACAGAATAAAATAGAAACAGATGCGGCGGGGATGCTTGACAAGCAAAAGGAAGGAAGAGTATAATTATTCAAGGTCCTTTGGCAGAGAGCATTCCCGTTTGTCAAGGTTTTAAGCTAATCGTCAGATATGGCAGTTAGTAAGCGGATATGGCGGAAGTGGCAGACGCGATAGATTTAGGTTCTATTGTCAACAGACGTGCAGGTTCAAGTCCTGTTATCCGCATTGCGTAATTATGGAAGCATAGCTCAGCCGGGATGAGCGTTCGCCTCACACGCGAAAGGTCAGGGGTTCGAGCCCCCTTGCTTCCACTCGAAATAACTATTCAGAGCTCATGACAAGGACTGAATAGTTATTTTTTTAATCAGAGAGCATCGGATAAGTAATGTACGAAAGCACAGAAATATAAAGGAATACAAAAGCTATGAAGAAAAATGTAAGAAAACAGGGAATTCTGCTGCCGATATCCAGTATTCCCTCGGCATATGGTATCGGAACTTTCGGTAAGGAAAGTTACCGTTTTGTGGACTTCCTGGAAAAATCAGGCAACCATCTCTGGCAGATCCTGCCGTTAGGCCCTACCGGCTACGGCGATTCTCCGTACCAGTCCTTTTCCACCTTTGCGGGGAACCCCTACTATATTGACCTGGAGCTTCTGATCGAAGACGGCTATCTGACAAAAGAGATCTGTGACAGCTATGATTTCGGAGACAATGAGCATTATGTGGACTATGAGAAGATTTATCTGTCCCGTTTTAAAGTCCTGAAAATTGCGTTTGACAATGCCAGGGAACAGGGCCTTACAGAGACCGGAGACTATCAGAAATTCCTTACGGAAAATGCGTACTGGCTGGATGACTACGCTCTGTATATGGCGGTGAAAAATTCTTTTGGCGGTGTCTGCTTTATGGAATGGGACGAGGACATCCGTCTCAGAAAAGCAGCGGCACTTCGCAAATACCGTAAGAAGCTGGCGGAAGAAATCGCATTTTATTGCTTCCAACAGTACCTGTTTGCAAAACAGTGGAAAGAACTGAAAGCCTATGCCAATAAGAAAGGCATTGGGATCGTAGGGGATATTCCCATCTATGTGGCATTTGACAGTGCCGATACCTGGGCAAACCCGAAGCTGTTCCAGCTGGATAAGGAAGGCCGGCCCATCGGAGTGGCGGGATGTCCACCCGATTGTTTCTCCGAGACCGGACAGTTATGGGGTAATCCGCTCTACGACTGGAGTTATCATAAGAAGACCGGTTATGCGTGGTGGATGCAGCGGATCGCCTATTGCTATCAGCTGTATGATGTGCTTCGTATTGATCATTTCCGCGGCTTTGATGAATACTGGTTCGTTCCTTACGGAGATCCGACGGCGGAGAACGGCCATTGGGAAAAAGGCCCCGGTTACGAATTATTCGATGTCATGAAGAAGAAACTGGGCAGGAAGAAAGTGATCGCGGAAGATCTGGGATTTCTGACTCCCAGCGTGATCCGGTTGGTGAAGAAGACCGGGTATCCCGGAATGAAGATTCTTCAGTTTGCTTTTGATGCCGGAAATGACAGTGAATATCTGCCGCACAATTATGACAAGAACTGTGTGGTCTATACCGGAACCCACGATAACGATACTACGGTGGGGTTCTTACAGAATATGCCGGAGAAGGACAAGAAATTTGCAAAGAAATATCTGGGACATAAGAATGACAAGAAGCTTTGCTTTGAGATCATCCGGGCAGCATTGTCCAGCTGTGCGGATACCGCAATCATTCCCATGCAGGATTATCTGGAGCTGGACAGCAGCGCCAGGATCAACACTCCCTCCACTCTGGGATGCAACTGGAAATGGCGTATGGATAAGAATGCACTGGATCCAAAGCTGGCGAAGAAGATTTATAAAATGGCAAAATTATATGCAAGAGTATAAAAATACGGAAGGCGATAAGCCTTCCGTATTTTAGTTCCGGGGACTAGCATTTTTTAGTGGACTATCTGTATATTTTTGGACTTTTTTGCATGAATGTGGAAAATAGCATTTTTATATGGTATCTTTAACAGTAGATTGGGCGGAATTCTGTCAGGGATTCCGGTTTGGGAGAGATACATATGCGTCATAAGGCTGAAAAAATGGGCAGAAACAGAGGCCAGGGGATCATTATAGGGTTTCTGGTGTTTGTCATTGCAGTCATTTCGATATGCACAATTATTTTTCGTTCCTATGTGCGGGAGTTTCATAAAGTAACAGAAAAGGAAAAATATGACCAGTATTATGTGATGATCACGGAGGATCGGAAGCCGGACTTCTGGCAGTCGGTATACCGCGGAGCCTATGAGCGGGGGCAGGCGGAAAATGTATATGTGGACCTGCTGGGGGAGCACTTGTCTCAGGAATATTCCAGATCCGACCTTATGCGGATCGCCATGACATCCGGTGTGGACGGTATTCTGGTGGAATCCGATGAAAGTGACGAGATGTCGGAGCTGATTGATGAGGCGGTAGACCGTGGAATTCCGGTAGTTACCCTGTATGGAGACAATACCCACAGTGCCAGATGCAGCTTTGTGGGTGTGGGAAGTTATAATCTGGGAAGAGAGTATGGAAGACAGGTGCTGAAACTGGCAGCGGCAGAGGATACAGAAGATCCGTTAAAGGTAGCGGTACTGATGAATGCTCACGCACTGAATTCTACCCAGAATATCGTGTGTTCCGGAATTCAGGATGCTCTGGAACAGGAGAAGCTTCAGGGATCGGAGATCCAGATGTCTCTGATCACGGTGGATGACACCAATACCTTCTCCGTTGAGGAGTCCATCCGGGATATTTTTATGGATCAGACTCTTCCGGATATTATCATCTGTCTGAACGAACTGAGTACGACCTGTGTCTACCAGGCTGTGGTGGATTACAACTGTGTGGGAGAGATCGCCATTCTCGGATATTATGACACGGATACTATATTAAAGGCCATCGAACGCAATGTCATCACAGCAACGATCTCCATTGACACGGAACAGATGGGAGCATTTTGTGTGGATGCGTTGCAGGAATATTACAATTACGGTTATACGAGCCAGTATTTTACGGCAGATGTTACCGTGATCGATCAGAGCAACGTGGAAGAGTATTTAGGCAAACAGGAAGAGGCAGAGTGAGGCGGGGTATGACAAAGAAATTTCGGCAGCTGTCTCTTCAGGCGAAGATGAGCAGCATTTTTATTCTGGTAAATCTGGTGGTATTTGCAGTGACGGTAATTCTGATCCTTGGCATCAACAGCATGTCCTCTGAAATCGATATGGTCTATCAGGGGAATCTGCGGCTGAATGAACTGTCGGATGCCCTGACGGCAGTACAGGACAGCATGACAGAGTATCTGGATTCCAAGACCAGTGATTCCCTGGAGGAATTCTATCGCAGTGAACAGATTTATGCCCAGATGGTACAGGGGTTGAGTGATGACGTGACGGAAGCCGCCTTTCGACGGATGGAGCGTAGCATCCGGCATATGTCTGAGGAGTATCTGGATCTGGTGGGGCAGACCATCGAAGCCAAGAGAGGACGAAACGTGGAAAAATACAGGGTGCGCTATGAAAATGCCACCCAGATGTATGAGTACATAAATACTTATATATATAGTCTGAATAACGAACAGTTCCGCAGTAATTCCGAGAACTACAGCCGCCTGTCAGTGGCATTCCGCAGCTTTGAACTGTTCAGTGTCATTACCCTGACGATCGTGGCAGTGATCAGCGTGGCCATTGTGGTAAAACTGACGGGAGAAATCATCAGTCCGTTGAAGAGGCTCACGGTAATGGCCAATGAAGTGGCGGGTGAAAATTTTGATACGGAACTTCTGCCGGTGCAGTCGGAGGATGAGATCGGCGTGGTAACCGGAGCGTTCAACCAGATGGTTATCAGTATCAGACAATATCTGGAGAGACTGCGGCAGAGTATGGAGATCCAGCGTTCACTGATGGAGAAGGAACTTCTGATGGAATCCCATCTGAAGGATGCGCAGCTGAAATATCTGCAGGCGCAGATCAATCCCCATTTTCTGTTCAACACCCTCAATGCCGGAGCTCAGCTGGCGATGATGGAGGGGGCGGACCGAACCTATGATTATATACAGAATGTGGCGGATTTCTTCCGCTATAATGTGAAAAAGGGCAATGATATCGTCACGCTCCGGGAGGAACTGGAGTTGATCGATCATTATATTTATATCCTGAATGTCCGCTTTTCCGGAGATATTCATTATGAAAAGGAGATTTCGGAGGATCTGTTGGATTGTGCCGTGCCCAGCATGATCCTGCAGCCCATTGTGGAAAATTGTGTAAATCACGGTATCCGGGAGATGAGTGGAGAAGGACGGATCTGGCTGAAGGTGTATCACGGGGAAGAAGATACGCTGGTCATCAGTATCCGGGACAACGGCATCGGTATGGATGCGGAGATCATAGAGAAGCTGAAGAACGGAACCTACCATGAAAAGCGGCAGAGCTCCGGTTCCAACGGTATCGCCATGGGAAATGTCATAGCAAGACTGAAGCTGTTCACCCAGAACGAAGATGTCATGACGATCCGCAGTGATGGCAGGAACCAGGGCACGGAAGTGATCCTGTATCTTCCGGTAAAGGAGAGAGAAAAAGCAGATGTATAAGATCATGTTGGCAGATGATGAAGGAATCGTGATCGATTCCCTGAAGTTCATTATTGAGAAAGAATTTAAGGATATCTGTGAAGTGCAGTATGCCAAAACCGGAAGGAGTGTCATCGAACTGGCGGAGAGCTTCCGACCGGACATTGCAGTCATGGATATCCAGATGCCGGGGATCAACGGCATCGATGCCATGAAAGAGATCCGCAGGACCAATAATCACACGGTGTTTATTGTGATGTCGGCCTATGATAAATTCGACTATGCCAAGGAAGCAATCAAGCTGGGAGTTATGGAGTATATCACCAAACCCATGGAGAAGACCAGGATCGTGAACGCGCTTCGCAAGGCCATGGAAAATATCGATGCCGAGCGTCTGAAGCGGAAAAATGAGCTGTTGATCAAGGAAAAGCTGGAGACAGTGGTTCCCATTATTGAAAGTGGACTGATCCACAATATTCTCCTGCAGGAGCATTTCAGGGAGGATATCGAGAATTACCGTTCCATTCTGGGGATTACGCGGCAGTATGCTTATATGATCGCGGTGGTCAGCGGTGACGAGCAGCAGGGCAATCATATGACGAACGCAGTGGGCAGCAGTGTCCGGATGCAGAAGCATTATCAGGAGGTAAGGGATTGTCTGAAGGAACACTTTGACTGTATCGTGGGAACGGTGATGGCCAATAAGCTGGCGGTGCTGGTTCCTTACGAAAAAGAAATAATGGATTACAACGAACGTATTGAACTGATCGAGAAAGCCAGGGAACTGGTGCGCTACATGCGCAAGCGTACGGATATCAGCTTCCGTATCGGCATCGGAGGACCGAAGGATTTTCTCATGGCATCAGAGTCCTATACCGAGGCGCTGAATGCACTGGTGGCATCCACGGGCAGTGTGGCTCATGTGGATGATCTGCCGATCCGCTGCGAATTTGCCGGAAACTATCCGGTGAAACTGGAGAAGAAGCTGTTTGCGGAGATTGAGGACGGAGACATCGATAATGCTTCGGCAACGGCAGCGGCATTTTTTGACTGGATGACGGACATCGGATCGGATTTGATGAACATGCGCCTGAAGATCCTGGAATTTGTGCTGTGGTCGGAACACATTGCCTATGAGAAAGGCGGTATGACTTATCAATTGAACTCCCGGGCGGATTATCTGCCGCAGGTCATGGAGATGGCAGAGCCATCGGCCATGAAGACCTGGTTCCTGGAAAAGGTAAAAGAGGCTTGCCGCAATGTTTTGAACAAGAGAGAAGAGAAGTCCGGCAGTATCATTGAAATGGCTAAAAATTACATTAAGAATAATTACCACAAAGACATTTCCCTGGATGATGTATCCAGAGAGGTCAATATCAGCCCGTATTATTTCAGCAAGCTTTTCAAGGAAACCACGGGAGAGAATTTCATCGAATATCTGACGAATCTGCGAATGGATAAGGCAAAGGAACTGTTGGAGACCACGGAGTGCTCCATGAAGGAGATCTGCGTCAGAACGGGATATTCAGATCCGAATTATTTCAGCCGCAGCTTTAAAAAGAACGTGGGGGTCACTCCGACGGTCTATAAGGAGAATCGGGGAAAAATATATGAACAGGGCAGTGTGTAAAATGAAAAAAATGTGGAAATATGCAGCGGTTGTGCTTGTCTGTGTGCTGACACTCGGCGCCTGCGGTAATCTGGACAGCAGTAAAACGTCCGGGGATGCCGCACAGGACCGGAAGATCCAGATCGGCATGAGCTTCGATTCTTTTGTCATCGAGAGGTGGCAGACAGACCGGGATATCTTCGTATCCACAGCCAAGGAACTGGGGGCGGAGGTCAATGTACAGAATGCCAACGGGGATCTGGAACAGCAGAAGAAACAGATCAATTATTTCATTGATAAGGGAATGGACGTTATTGTCATCATCTGCATTGATTCCGAGGGGCTGGCAGAGCAGGTGCAAAAGGCGAAGGAAGCAGGGATTAAAGTCATCGCCTACGACCGAATGATCATGGATTCGGATATTGATCTGTATATCACTTTCGACAACGAGCGCGTCGGCACCATGATGGGAGAAGCACTGGTGGATAACGGGCTGTCTGGTGGAAAAGTGCTGATGCTGGGAGGTTCTGCGGTGGACAGCAACGTGGCTATGGTAGAGAAAGGATTCCGGAAGGTGATGGAGGATCATCAGGTGACAATCCTGGATTCCATGCATGCGGACGGATGGAAAGCGGAGCTCGCAGCGGCCTATGTCTATGACCATATGGATGTTGTCTCGGAAGCGGATGCCATCATGTGTGGCAACGATGACCTGGCCAGTAAGGTGGTGCATGCCCTGAAGGAAAAGAGGATGGCGGGAGACATCATGGTCGTTGGGCAGGATGCCGATCTGGAAGCCTGTCAGCGGATCGTAGAAGGAACACAGGTCATGACGGTTTATAAGCCAGTGGAGAAGCTGGCCCAGAAGGCTGCGGAATGTGCGGTGCTTCTGGCAGAAGGAAAGGAGCTTCCAGAAGAGACTGTGACGATAGAAAGCGGAAACTATCAGGTGCCCTATATCGGACTGGAACCCATCAGCGTGGATAAGACCAATATCAATGATGTGATCATAGGCAGTGGATTCCATCTGAAGGAAGATGTCTATCTGAATGTCCCTGCCGAAATGCCCTGACGGGATCGTGAACGCAGAAAACTAGGATTAGGAAAAATTTGGTAAGATAGCTGTGCTTGCAGACAAAATATTGCTAGCACAGCTTATTTTTGCCTTCCGGACAGCACAGAAAAGTGCAGAAGGTCATAAAATCATGCTATTTGATCTATGGTATTCTCTACTTGTCAACAAAAACAAACCAAACAAGGGAGGTTACTTTTTATGAGGAAGAAATTATTAAGCACACTTCTTGCAACAGCCATGGCTGTTACAATGCTTGCAGGATGTGGATCCAATGGGGGACAGCAGGCAACCACACCGGCAACGGACAATAAGACGGAGACTTCCGCAGAAGCAAAGACGGAGACTTCCGCAGAAGCAAAGACAGAGACTTCTGGTGCAACAGGCGGCGGTAAGGTCGGTGTAGCAATGCCCACCAAGGATCTGCAGAGATGGAATCAGGATGGTAGCAACATGCAGGCTCAGCTGGAGGCAGCAGGCTATGATGTAGATCTGCAGTACGCATCTAACGATATTCCCACACAGGTATCCCAGATCGAGAATATGATCAACTCCGGCTGCGAACTTCTGGTCATCGCATCCATCGACGGTGACTCTCTTGGAACCGTTCTGGAGCAGGCAAAGGAAAAAGACATTCCGGTTATCGCATATGACCGTTTGATCATGAACTCCGATGCAGTTACTTATTACGCAACCTTCGATAACTACATGGTAGGTACGAAACAGGGTGAATACATCAGAGATCAGTTGGATCTGGACAATGCAGCAGGACCTTTCAATATCGAGCTGGTAACCGGTGATCCCGGTGACAACAACGCAAGATTCTTCTTCGGCGGTGCCATGGATGTGCTGCAGCCCTACATTGACGCAGGTAAGCTGGTAGTAAAATCCGGACAGACCGATTTCGAAACCGTTGCAACCGCTAACTGGTCTACTGAGACCGCACAGTCCAGAATGGACGCTATCATTTCCGCTAACTATGCAGACGGAACCAAGCTGGATGCCGTTCTGTGCTCCAACGACTCCACTGCACTGGGTGTAACTAACTCTCTGGAAGCTAACTACACCGGCGAGTGGCCTATCATTACCGGTCAGGACTGCGATAAGCCCAACGTTAAGAATATGATCTCCGGCAAACAGTCCATGTCCATCTTCAAGGATACCCGTACTCTGGCATCCAAGGTAGTAGAGATGGTAGACGCAGTCATGAAGGGCGGCGAAGCACCTGTCAACGATACCACAACCTATGACAATGGTACCGGTGTCATTCCTTCTTACCTGTGCGAGCCCGTATTCGCTGATGCAAGCAACTACAAAGAGCTGCTCATCGATTCCGGTTACTACACAGAAGCAGATTTACAGTAATTTTATAAAATAATATGGATCCTGCGGGATCCTTACGGCAGGCGGGCGTTTCCCGCCTGCTGTATTCATGGGAAAGCAAAATAGAACGGTTTGATTAGATAATGTGGAAATAAGACTTGGGAGGAATACCATTGGCAAAAATCTTATTGGAAATGAAAAATATAACCAAAACATTCCCCGGTGTAAAAGCACTTGACAATGTAAACCTGCAGGTGGAAGAGGGAGAGATCCACGCACTTGTAGGCGAAAACGGCGCAGGAAAGTCCACATTGATGAATGTATTGAGCGGTATTTATCCGTATGGGTCTTACGAAGGGGACATCATCTATGACGGTGAGGTCTGCAAATTTGATAAGATCAAGGACAGTGAGGAAAAGGGTATCGTAATCATTCATCAGGAGCTTGCACTGATTCCCTATATGACGATCGGGGAAAATATGTTTCTGGGCAATGAACGGGGACATAAGTACAAAATCAACTGGAATGAAACCAATGCCAGGGCGGCAGAACTTTTGAAGACCGTAGGCCTGAAGGAAGGCCCCCAGACATTGATAAAGGATATTGGCGTAGGAAAACAGCAGCTGGTAGAGATTGCGAAGGCACTGGCCAAGAACGCAAAACTTCTGATCCTGGATGAGCCTACTGCCTCTCTGAATGAGACGGATTCCAAGGCACTGTTGGATCTGATGCTGGAACTCAAGAAAAAGGGAATGACATCCATCATCATCTCTCATAAGCTGAATGAGATTTCTTATGTGGCAGATAAGATCACCGTCATTCGTGACGGATCTACCATCGAAACACTTGTGAAGGGAAAAGATGATATTACCGAGAGCCGGATCATCAAAGGAATGGTAGGAAGAGAGATCGCCGACCGATTCCCGAAGAGAGAGCCGAAGATCGGAGAGGTCCTGATGGAGGTCAAAAACTGGACCGTGCATCATCCACTGTATTCTGACCGTAAGGTGGTGGATAATGTCAATCTTAATGTGAAAAAAGGTGAAGTAGTGGGAATTTCCGGCCTGATGGGTGCGGGACGAACGGAACTGGCCATGAGCCTGTTCGGCAAAAGTTATGGTTCCAACATCAGCGGCGAACTGTATATCAACGGTAAAAAAGTACAGCTGAATACTGTACAGGAAGCCATCAAAAATCATCTGGCATATGTGACGGAGGATCGAAAGGGCAACGGACTGATTCTGAGCAACCCGATCAAGATTAATACAACTCTGGCAAATCTGGATGCCATCAGCAGACACACTGTTATTGATAAAGACAAAGAGTACAATGTGGCGGTAGACTATAAGAACAAACTGAATACGAAATGTCCAACTGTGGAGCAGAATGTAGGAAACTTAAGCGGCGGTAATCAACAGAAGGTACTTTTGGCAAAATGGATGTTCACAGATCCGGATATCCTGATCCTGGATGAGCCGACGAGAGGTATTGATGTTGGTGCAAAATACGAAATCTACTGCATCATTAACCAACTGGTGGCAGAAGGAAAATCGGTTATCATGATCTCCTCGGAGCTGCCTGAGATTCTTGGCATGTGCGACCGGATCTATGTAATGAACGAAGGAAAAATAGTAGGAGAACTGGCGGGCAGTGAGGCAACACAGGAGCTTATCATGTCCAAGATATTATCAGCCGGTAAGAAAGGAGCATTGGCATGAATAAAACAAAGGGCCTCGATTTTATAAAAAGATATACCATGATCCTCGTACTGATCGTGGTTACGGCATTTTTTGCATGGAGAACCGGAGGAGCAATCCTGCTTCCCATGAATGTCAGCAGTCTGATCTCGCAGAACGCATATGTGTTTATTCTGGCAACCGGTATGCTGTTATGTATCCTGACCGGCGGTAACATCGATCTGTCAGTTGGATCTGTTGTATGTTTCGTCGGTGCCATCGGAGCGGTACTCATGGTCAACATGAAAATGAACATGTGGCTGGCTATTCTGATCATGTTTGTTATCGGTACACTGATCGGTGCTTTCCAGGGTTTCTGGATCGCTTATGTGAGAATCCCGCCTTTCATCGTGACATTGGCCGGCATGCTGGCTTTTCGAGGATTAAGCAACGTAGTCCTGCAGGGTATGACCGTATCCATTAAGGACTGCACTACATTCGTAAATCTGTTCGGTGGCGGTGCTGACTGTTATATTCCCGATTTCTTCGGTAATGGTCCCATCAATCTGACCTGTGTATTTGCCGGTGTGATCGCTGCAGTGATCTTTGCAGTGTTACAGCTGAAGAATAGAGCCGACAAGGTGAAAAAAGGATACGAAGCTCCCAGCATGGGTTCCACGATCGGCAAAATCGTAGTGATCGCTGTAGTGATCCTGGCATTCAGCTATCGTCTGGCACAGCACAAAGGTATTCCCAGCGTATTGATCTGGGTACTGATTGTTATCATGGTATACGGTTACATCACTTCCAACACGACTGTAGGACGTTATTTCTACGCAGTGGGCGGTAATGAGAAGGCCACCAAATTATCCGGTATCAATACCAACAAGGTTTATTTCCTGGCTTATATGAACATGGGGTTCCTGGCAGCGTTAGCTGGTATGGTAACCATTGCACGTATGACTTCCGCACAGCCGACATACGGACAGAACTATGAAATGGATGCCATCGGTTCCTGCTTCATCGGCGGTGCTTCCGCATACGGCGGAACCGGAACTGTACCCGGAGTTATCGTAGGTGCTGTACTGATGGGTGTTATTAACCTAGGTATGTCTCTGATGGGTGTCGATCAGAATATGCAGAAGGTAGTCAAGGGTCTGGTACTTCTGGCAGCAGTTATCTTCGATGTTGTATCCAAACGTGGTGGAAAATTAATTGCCAAGAATTAATTTCTACATATCTAATCAAAAGGGCCCGGTGCATATGCGCTGCAGGCCCTTTTGATGGTATTGGGAGGAGAAGAGCATGAATAAGGGAAAAGAACGGAAGAAGCGGGAAGGAAAGCAGAAAAAAGGAGTCGGGATCGGAGTCAAGATCGTGGCACTTTTACTGCTGCTGGCAGTTGCTGCACTCAGCTGTATGGGAGTGCTGGTGCAGACGTTGCAATCGGTCATTGTAACCAACGATGAAATCGTGGCCGGTCAGGTGGCTGAACAGGAGAAAATCTCGGAGCTTTCCAGACAGTTTACTTACATTAACGGGCAGGTGTTGACCCATGTCATGACCACCAACAGTGTGACAATGGAAAATTTGTCGGATAAGATCCTGCAGGAGATCACTGATATGGAACAACAGATGACGGAGTTCGAAGGACTGCTGTCTGAGGGGGATGCCCGGAGAGAGGCGTTTGACAGTGCTTCTGCGGAACTGGCAAAATACAAAAAGACCGTGGAGAGTCTGCTGGTCACCAGTGCAGAGAATAAGACGCAGGCCTATGTGTCTGCCACATCGAATCTGCCGATGTTCAATGAACATATTGAAAGCTATATGAATCAGATGCTGGAGATCACCGGAGAGCAGATGGCACAGGCACAGGGACAGATGGAGCAGAGTGCGGCCAGAGTGCCCATGATCGTGGCGGTGGCAAGTCTGGTACTGCTTGCAGTAGTCGTGGTGATCATGCTGGGATTGCGGATCTGGGTCATCGGTCCGGTGAAATATGCTACGAGGCAGGTGGATGAACTGGTGGAAGGCATTCGCAATAACAGAGGTGACATCACCAGACGGATCCGGGTGAAATCGGGGGATGAAGTCGGCAGATTATCCATGGCCATCAATGATCTGGTGGCGCAGATGCAGACCATCATAAGGGCGATTACCGAGAGCTGCGGACATATGGAGGAAAAACAGACCGGTATTATCTCCAATGTGGAAAAGGTAAATGCCACCGCGGAGGACACCACCCAGAAGCTGGGAGTGATGGCTGGTGGCATGCAGTCTGTCACGGAGGCTATCGGAGGGGTGCAACAGGATACCGGGGTGCTGGATACCACGGTGGAGAACATGCTGGAGGTGGCACAGGATGGACGCAATTATGCGGCGGATATCAAGGATAGGGCCGGAAAAATGAAGGCAACGGCGGTGGCGAGTAAGCAGGAGGCAACCCAGGTGATGAAGGAGATCGACACGGCAATGACGGAGTCCATCGCCAACAGCAGGCAGATCCACAAGATCACGGAACTGACGGAAGAAATCCTGGGAATTGCTGGAACAACGAATCTGCTGGCACTGAATGCGTCTATCGAGGCTGCCAGAGCAGGAGAAGCAGGCCGGGGATTCGCAGTCGTGGCGGAGGAGATCCGCAAGCTCGCAGACAGCTCCAGAGAGTCAGCCAATAATATCCAGGAGATAAGTAACCGGGTAGTGGAAAGCGTGGAAGAACTTTCCGAAAATGCTACAAAACTTTTGGATTTTATGAATACCAGAGTCATGAGAGATTACGATGCTCTGGAGGATACGGGCACAAATTATCATGAGGCTGCGGATCATGTGGATGAGATGATGAATGAATTCCGACAGAAGATCGATGAACTGTTGTCGGTACTGCAGAATGTCAATAGTGCTAACTCACAGATGGAAGCAACCGTGGAGGACAGTACGGAAAAGTTGGCGGTGGTAAAGAACAACAACCGGGGATTACAGCAGGAGATGAAGGATATTTCCTATGCGGTGGATGATCTGACCGGTGCAGTGGGACAGTTGAAAGAAAGTATCCGCTGTTTTACAGTGGTATAGACAGAAAAAATAAAATGCACGGGATTCCCGATGGGGAATTACCGTGCATTTTGAATGACTGCAGTTACATTTTAGGAATTTTCCGGAGCGTGATGCAGCTCCAGAGCCAGATAGGAATTGTGGTATTCCTTGCAGTAGGTGACATCTTTGTCAAACCATGCGGGAGGGACGAAAGCCTCTGCTGCTTCTTTACTTCCAAACTCCACTTCTGCCATGATCAGAGGGGCGAAGGGGGCATCAAAAACATCCAGCTCGATGGTCAGGGAATAATCTGCCGGAGGAGTGGGAAAGCCTTCTTTGAATCCGGGATGCTCCAGAGGGATCAGATAGCGTCTTTTGGAGATCACACTGCCGTCGGCTTTTTCCCGTAGATGGTAATAGGATTCCTCGTTCAGCGGAAGATTGCTCTCATCTCTGGCCATCATGCCGCTGCCTTTGTAAGTGAGATAATATTCATCATCCTGTTTTCTGGCTCTGACCACAGGATTATAATTCAGATATACCTGCTCGATATGATGAGAAGGATAGCTTTCCAGATTGTCGGGTAAGGATTTCAGGGTAAACTTTCGCTCGATTTCCATAGTATTAATGCCTCGCTTCTGTAATTAAGACTTAAAAACACTTCTTTAGTATAACATGATTTTCCTTGAAAATACAGTGAAATCTGCAAATATCTGCCCATGGGAATTGAATTACGCTTCCAAATTGTGTATACTAATCATAACTGTGCAAAGTCAGAGTATATGACTTGCAAATGAGACAGAAAACAAAACGGAAAGCGAGGGAAAACCATGAGTAAGATAGCGATTTTTCTGGCAAATGGGTTTGAGGAAATAGAAGGTCTGACGGTAGTGGATATCTGCCGCAGATGTGGACTGACCATTGATATGGTGTCCATTACGGAAGAAAAACAGGTGATGGGATCACATAAGATTCCGGTGACTGCGGATATGACATTGTCCCAGGTGAATTTTGAGGAATATGATTGTCTGGTATTGCCCGGTGGCGGACAGGGAACGAAGAATCTGGAGGCCTGTGAGCCCCTGATGCAGCAGATCGATGCTTTTTATGCATCGGGAAAATACATTGCGGCAATCTGTGCGGCTCCCAGTATCTTCGGACACAGAGGAATCCTGAAGGGAAAGAGAGCATGCGCCTATCCCTGCTTCGAGGATCATCTGGAAGGTGCGGCTGTGACTGCAGGCCCCGTGGAAGTGAACGGTAACGTGATCACTTCCCGCGGAATGGGGACTTCCATTCCCTTTGGTCTGGCGATCGCCGGTGTATTCTGTGGACAGGATAAGGCAGATGCCTGCGCCCACGCTATTGTATTTCAGCCGTAAGCAGCTGAAGAGAAAGACGAGGACAGAAAATGAAAAAAGCGTTAATTACAGGAATTACCGGACAGGACGGCTCTTATCTGGCAGAGTTCCTGCTGGAAAAAGGATATGAAGTGCATGGACTGATCCGCAGATCTTCCATCAGCAATACCGGTCGTATCGACCATCTGATCCGGGAGGACAAGATCGTTCTCCATGGCGGAGACATGACGGATTCCACCAGCCTGGTGCGCATCATCGGAGAAGTCAGACCGGATGAAATCTACAATCTGGGAGCGCAGAGCCATGTACAGGTAAGCTTTGAGGCACCGGAATATGCCGGAGATGTAGATGCACTGGGCGTGCTGCGGATTCTGGAGGCTGTGCGTATGGTGGGACTGGCTGAGACCTGCCGTATTTATCAGGCATCCACATCCGAACTCTATGGCCGAGTGGAAGAAGTGCCTCAGAATGAGAACACCCCGTTCCATCCCTACAGCCCCTATGCGGTGGCAAAACAGTACGGCTTCTGGATCGTGAAGGAATACAGAGAAGCGTATAATATGTTCGCAGTCAACGGCATTCTGTTCAACCATGAATCCGAGCGCCGGGGAGAGACTTTCGTTACCCGTAAGATCACACTGGCAGCCGGCAGAATCGCCTGCGGTATCCAGGATAAACTCTATCTGGGCAATCTGGATTCCAAGAGAGACTGGGGCTATGCGAAGGACTATGTGGAATGCATGTGGCTGATGCTGCAGCATGACAAGCCGGAGGACTTCGTTATTGCCACCGGTGTACAGCATACCGTAAGAGAATTTACCACACTGGCATTCCATTATGTGGGAATCGAACTGGAATGGCAGGGCAGCGGTATCCATGAAAAAGGAATCAACAAGGCCAACGGCAAGGTGGTGGTGGAGGTCAGCGAGGCCTTTTACCGTCCCACGGATGTGGTCAATCTGTGGGGAGATCCGACGAAGGCCCGCACGGTGCTGGGATGGAATCCCCAGAGAACCAGCTACGAGGAACTGTGCCGTCTGATGGCAGAGCACGATCTGAAGCTGGCAAAGGCTGAAGCGGTAGTGTTGAAGGAAACCGCGGAATAACAGGAGAAATAAAGAGAGGAAGTACTGTAATATCATGGAAAAAGACGCAAAAATATATGTAGCCGGCCACAAGGGTATGGTAGGAAGTGCTATTTGTAGAGCACTCCAGAGAAACGGATATACCAATATCATCACCCGCAGCCATAAGGAACTGGATCTGTGCAGACAGGATGCCGTGGAGGAATTCTTTTCCAGGGAGAAGCCGGACTATGTGTTCCTGGCCGCAGCCAAGGTGGGCGGCATCATGGCCAACAGTGAGGCACTGGCGGATTTCATGTATGAAAATATGATCCTGGAGATGAATGTGATCCATGCGGCATGGCAGAACAACTGCAAGAAGCTGATGTTTTTGGGCAGCAGCTGTATCTATCCCCGTATGGCACCGCAGCCTATGAAGGAGAGCTGCCTGTTGACTTCTGAGCTGGAGAAAACCAATGAGGCGTATGCACTGGCGAAGATCTCCGGACTGAAATACTGCGAGTTCCTGAACAGACAGTACGGAACCGACTATATCAGTGTTATGCCCACGAATCTGTACGGGCCCAACGACAATTATCATCCCACCCACAGCCATGTGCTTCCGGCGCTGATCCGCCGCTTCCATGAGGCAAAAGTATCCGGCGCGAAGGAAGTAGTCTGCTGGGGAACAGGAACCCCACTGCGGGAATTTCTCTATGTGGATGATCTGGCAGATGCCTGCGTGTATCTGATGAATACCTACAGCGGCGATGAGACAGTGAATCTGGGAACCGGCAAGGAACTGACCATCCGGGAATTGACGGAACTGGTAGCGAAGGTAGTAGGTTATACTGGGGAGATCAAATGGGATCCCAGCAAGCCGGATGGAACTCCCAGAAAGCTTCTGGATGTCAGCAAACTGGAAAGCCTGGGCTACCATTATACGACGGAGCTGGAAGAAGGTATCCGTCTGACTTATGAGGATTTCCTCAATAATCCCATGCGTGCGGAACGCTAATGGTTCCGGGCACGAACAGCGCAGGCAGACAGACGGCCCGGGAAAGGATGAAGTGAACAGAATGAATGATTTTCGGAAGACAGCACAGGAGATGCTGGAATTTATAAGAATAAGTCCTACCTGTTTTCATGCAGTGGCCAATATCGGAAGGATGCTGGAGGCAGCAGGCTTTCAGCAGTTACAGGAAAAGGAAGAATGGAAACTGGAAAAGGGCGGACGGTATTATACGGAGCGCAATGATTCTTCCGTTATTGCGTTTGTGATTCCGGAAAAGGAGGTCGGCATCAGGGGCTTTCATATGGCAGCAGCCCACAGTGATTCCCCCTGCTTTAAGATCAAAGAGAAGCCGGAATTGACCGTGGAGGAGCATTATCTGCGTCTGAACACCGAAAAATATGGCGGCATGATCTTGTCCACCTGGTTGGACAGACCACTCTCCGTCGCTGGCAGACTGGCTGTGAAGAACGGGAACGGTATAGAGGGCAGACTGGTGAATATCGACAGAGATCTCTGCGTGATCCCCAATGTGGCCATCCATATGAACCGGGAAATGAACAAGGGTGTGGAGTACAATCCCCAGGTGGATCTGCTGCCTTTGCTTGCGGACGTATCATTTGACGAATATGATGCACATACTACATACGATGCACAGACCGCATCGGAGAATGCGGAGGAACAGCCGGAAGCAGTAGAGAAGCCCACACTGGCAGCGCTGGCAGCAGAAACGGCAGGCGTGGACGCTGAGACGATTCTCGGAGAAGACCTGTTCCTGTACACCAGACAGGAAGGAAAAATGATAGGAGCAAAGGGAGAATTCGTGTTGTCTCCCAGACTGGATGATCTGCAGAGCGCTTTTGCCCTGACAAAAGCTTTTACGGAGAGTACTCCGGCAGAGTATATCAATGTCTGTGCGGTGTTCGATAATGAAGAGGTGGGAAGCGGTACCAGACAGGGTGCAGATTCCACTTTTCTGGAAGATATTTTACAGCGGATCGCGGAAGGATTGCAGGCGGATCACAGCAGCTATCTGCGCTGGGTGGCGGACAGCTTCCTGATCTCTGCGGATAATGCCCATGCGGTACATCCCAACCATCCCGAAAAAGCAGATCCTACCAACCGTCCGTACTTAAACGGCGGAATCGTCATCAAATATCATGGCAGCCAGAAATACACCACCGATGGTATTTCCGCGGCAAGGATGAAGGATTACTGCGAACGGGCGAAGGTACCTTACCAGACCTATGCCAACCGTTCCGACATTGCGGGAGGTTCCACTCTCGGCAATATTTCCACCGCACATGTATCAGTGTCCAGCGTGGATATCGGACTGCCTCAGCTGGCCATGCATTCCGCTGTGGAGACAGCAGGCATGAAGGATACGGAATATGCGGTCCGGGCGCTGAAGGAATTCTGGGGCGAATGATTTTGGCAGCGGGAATTCTTAAAAAAGTATAAAAAGCGTGGAAGCACTTGAAAGTTCTGCACGAAAAGTGCATATTTAGGATACAGGAAAAGATACAAAAAAGATACGAAAGAAGGCTGAAGTTATGTTTGAAATGAAACCGGAATACTATATTGGAATTGACATGATCGATCAGGAGCATAAACAGTTGTTTGACTATGCCAGTGAAGCATACGAACTGTTGCAGGAAGAGTTTACACCGGACAAGTATGACAAGATTGATGCAATTCTGGAAAAACTGCGTGATTATACCGTAAAACATTTTTCAGATGAAGAAGCGTATATGGAATCCATCCAGTACAAAAAGATTTTTACCCAGAAGATTCAGCATCAGGAATTTATCAACAAACTGGATGAATTTATTGATCAGCATGAGAAAGATGAAGAAAATCAGGATGAGCAGATCATGGATATTCTGAATTACCTGACAGACTGGCTGATCAACCATATCCTTCATGTGGATGGACAGATTCCGAAGGAGGCGTAAGACCTGACTTTTCCGGAATGATTTCCCACATGGGACATAAGATGTAAGAAGCGGAAGTAATGGGGAGTGCCCATGGACCAGAAACTGGAAAACATCCTGAATCTTGCATTGGAGACCCCGGAGGAAGAACGGAAACAGACGGAAAGTCTGAATGTCGGTTACAGTGCGGAGAGCCGCAGCTGGGAGCTGATCGTAAAATATCATGGCAGTCTGGACGGACTGCGGGAACAGAATATTGTGGTGGAAGAGCTGATTGCCGGATATGCGATCCTTACGGTACCGGAGACACTGGTAGATACCGTATCGGAGACTCCGGAGATCGAGTATGTGGAGAAGCCTAAGCGGTTTTACTATCAGCAGACAGATCCGGACGGCGCATCCTGCTTTCCACCGGTGACAAGAAGAACGCCTTTTCTGAATGGAAGGGGCGTTCTTTTGGCTGTATTGGATTCCGGGATCACCTGGGATCTGGAGGTGTTCCGCAAGGCAGATGGCAGTACGAGGATACGGTATCTATGGGATCAGACGATACCATGGGATCAGACGATTCCGGGAAAGCAGGCCGCATCACGGGAGCAGGAGACGCTGCGGAATCCGACATTGCCACAGAATCAGATAGCGCCGGAGGAAACGGGCGATACGGGATATGGGAGGACACCGGATGGATTTCCCATCGGGACTGAATATACGGAGGAGGAAATCAACCGGGCACTGAACAGCAGTGTATTGGAACGTTACCGCCTGATCCCCAGCAGGGATCTGACCGGCCATGGAACGGCAGTGGCCGGGATCGCCGCCGGCAGGAGTGCGGATGGTCTCTATACCGGGGCAGCCCCGGAGGCGGAACTGATCATCGTGAAACTGGGACTTCCCAGGGAGGAAGGTTTTCCCCGGACCACGGAGATCATGAGAGGCGTTACTTATGCGCTGCGGAAAGCCAGACAGTTAAAGATGCCTCTTGTCATCAATCTGAGCTTCGGCAACAGCTACGGTTCCCACGATGGAAGTTCTCTGCTGGAGAGGTTCCTGGACAATGCTTCGGAGATCGGCAGGACGGTGATATGCGTTGGCAGTGGCAACGAAGGAGCCGCCAGAGGACATTTTGCCGGCAATATAACAAGGGACGGCCGCGTGGAACTGGCTGTAAGCAATTATGAGAGAAACCTGAATATACAGCTATGGAAAAATTACAGCGATGTGTTCCGGATAAGACTGCAGGCCCCGGGAGGTGAGGAAGCAGAATTGTCCACAAATATCGAGGGAGGAAAATACACGCTGGAATTGGAACAGACTAGAATACTGGTTTATCTGGGAGAGCCTCTGCCCTATGCGGTGGCACAGGAAATCTATCTGGACATGATCCCGGCAGAGGGAGGCTACATCAATGCAGGGATCTGGACAATCCGGCTGGAACCGGTAGTGACCGTGACAGGACAATATTATCTGTATCTCCCAGCGGGAAGCGGAATCGGGGAGAGTACCGGATTCTACCGTGCCACACCCCAGGTGACACTGACCATTCCGTCTACCGCAGCCAAGGTGATCACCGTGGGAGCCTATGACCAGGTCTATGATAGCTATGCCGATTTCTCCGGCAGAGGCTATGCGGATAGCACAAGAACCATTGGTGTGGCTGCTGCGGGACTGACCAAGCCGGATCTTGTGGCTCCCGGTGTGAATATCCAGGCTCCGGATGTCTACGGCAGTTTTACTCCCGTGACCGGCACCTCCTTCGCAGCGCCCATTGTTAGTGGTGCGGCAGCGCTTTTGATGGAATGGGGCATTGTACGGGGGAATGATCCCTTCCTCTACGGCGAAAAAGTAAAAGCATATTTCAGGAAAGGAGCCAGACCACTGAGGGGGGAGACTGAATATCCCAATGACCGGGTGGGGTATGGGAAACTGTGCGTGGCGGAGAGCCTCCTGGAAAATTAGTATCATAAAGAATGTGATTGGAAACAGTTCCGGAACAAAATGCGGCAAAACAGGTTAAATAACTTCAAGAAACTTGATTGTTTTGTAACTATTGTATAGAAATGAGGAGGCAATTTGTGTAAAAAGATGCATTGAAAGCTACATCACAAGATGATACTATAAACAAGAACAATCGTTTGCGCATATTGTGACAATAAAGAGGTATGAAAATAACGGATTGCGCAAGGATGGGGAGGAAAGTGTCCCTGCAATCCTGTAGGTTGCAGGTCACGGAAAGGCGTGATGAAGGTATGAACAATAATTCTGGGAATGATAAGACAATGACAATCCATGATGTGGCGAGGGAACTGGGGGTGTCTGCCAGCACAGTTTCCAGGGCGATCTCCGGAAAAGGCCGTATTGGAGCCGCTACCAGAGACCGGATTCTCGACTACATAGAAGAACATGGCTTTTATCCCAATGCGGCAGCACAGAGCCTGGCACAATCCAAGACCAATAATATCGCCATTATCCTGCCGGAGGTCAATACCCTTGTGGATATGCCTTTTTTCCATACCTGTATGTATGGCGTGGAAGAAGTGGCACAGGCCAATGATTATGATATTATCGTGGTCACGACGAACGGAAACGATACCAAACCATTGGAGCGGCTGATCCAGAACCGGAAAGTGGACGGAATGATTCTTACCAGAACTTATGAGAACGACAAATACGTTAAATTCCTGAAACAGAAGCAGATTCCCTTTGTGGCTGTGGGGAAATTCCCGGATGATGATGTGGTACAGGTAGACCATGATAATGTGGGAGCCTGTAAGGAACTGGTGACGGTTCTGTTCGCCAAAGGGATCCAGAATATTGCCTACCTGGGAAGCAATATGGATCAGATGGTAAACCGCTGCAGATATCAGGGATATGAGGAAGCCTACCGCAAGGGAAAGCGCAAGCTGAACCAGGATCTGGTGTACACGGATTTAAGCAATAAAGCCATGGTGGAAAAGGCAGTGGAAGAGCTGAAAAAGAGCGGTGTGGAGTGTATTTTGTGCCAGGATGACTACATCTGCGATGAGGCGGTAAGAAAGCTTTCTCACATGGGTGTGCGGATCCCGGATCAGATGAAAGTGGCATCCTGCCATTACAGTCGTATCCTGGAGAACTATCCCGTTACAGTGACTTCCCTGAAATTCAATATCACAGAGCTAGGCAGGAGATCCTGTCAGGTGCTGCTGGACATGATTCACGGGAAAACGGTTCCGGACAAGACACTTCTGGACTATGAAATCATCCTGAAGGAGTCTACAAAAGGCTGACAAGAGTGTGAAAATCATGATCAGGAAAAACGTTTTCCTTAATTTTGCTCAAAAAAATTATAAAAAAAGCATTTTTTTCAAAAAAAGGATGTGCTGAAAACCAAGTAAAATCAAGACTTTCAAAGCATGATTGTGCAAAATGCACAATTTTAAATCTCAATATCAGTCATTATTATAAATTGACAACATAAGGAAATGTTGCTAAACTATTATCGTAGACAAGCGGTTGCGCAATACGCACAAACTTGCAAAACAAAACAGGAGGATAACAAAATGAAAAAGTTAGTCGCTTTAGCAATGTCACTGACTATGGCATTCTCTCTGGTAGCTTGTGGAAACTCTGATGCTTCTGCAAATGCCGGAACAGATACCACAGCAACTTCTGCAGCAGCAACCACCACCGAGGCTGCACAGCAGACCGCTCCCGCTGAGAAGCAGGACGTTACCTTGAGAATGTGGGGTGCTGAGGAAGATCAGCCCATGTTACTGAGCATGATCGATTCCTTCAAGGAACATTACGCAGATTATGCAAACTTCGATATCCAGCTTGGTACCGAGTCCGAATCCACAGCTAAGGATACTGTTTTAACCGATATTGAGGCTGCCGCTGATGTGTATTCTTTCGCATCTGATCAGCTGATCGACCTGGTAAATGCAGGTGCCCTGCAGTCCATCGATGAAATGGATGCAGCCCTGGAAGCTTACGCAGGCAAGAGCGTAGCTGATGTTAAGAGCGCAAATGCTCCCGGTTCTGTAGACGCAGCAACCAAGGACGGCACACTGTATGCATTCCCTATGAGTGCTGATAATGGTTACTTCTTATATTACAATTCCGAGTTAGTAACTCCTGAAGATGCACAGACCTGGGATACCTTACTTGCAGCAGCTGAGAAGGCTGGTAAGAAGGTTGGTATGACTCTTGCTTCCGGTTGGTATAACGCTTCCTTCTTCTATGGCGCAGGCTTCACTACTGCACTGAATGACGACGGCAGCACTGCTATGGACTGGAACGGCACCAGCGCTGATGGCGTTACCGGTGTACAGGTAGTACAGTCTATGCTGGGTATTGCCGGCAACAGCGCATTCCTTCCGATCGCTGATGGTGATATTTCCAACCAGATTGCTTCCGGTGACCTGTGTGCAGTAATTTCCGGTACCTGGGATGCATCCGCAGCTCAGACCGCTTTCGGTGATGGCTACGCAGCTACCAAGCTTCCTACCTACACCTGTGGTGACAAGCAGATCCAGCAGGGCTCCGTAGCAGGCTTCAAGCTGGTAGGTGTTAACAAGTATTCTGCAAATGCAGGCTGGGCAACTCTGCTGGCTGACTGGATCACCAACGAAGACAACCAGGCAGTACGTTTCGCAGAGAGAGAGATCGGACCTTCCAATATCAACGTTGCTGGTTCCGAGGAGGTTTCTTCCAATACCGCTATTGCAGCTCTGTCTGAGCAGTCCGCTTATGGTGTAGTTCAGATCGTTGGCGGCAAGTACTGGGATCCTGCCAAGACTTTTGGTGAGAAGGTAGCTCAGGGTCAGCTGAAGGCTGATGATGAAGCAGGTATCCAGGCAGCCCTGGATGAGCTGGTAGAAGGTGTTTCCGTACCCGCTGAATAAGTTTGGGAAGATGATCTGTTCCGGTTCTGTGACAAATGAATGATGAAAACGTTCTGGTGCAGAACGAATACAGAGAATAGAAAGGCGTCCTGAAGCTATGAACAATAATACGTAGTGGATGGATGCCTTTTTTACAGGAAACGTTTCCGGTAAGCGGGTTCGACTCCTGCCTGCAGGTTTATGTAACTGGTCAGATGAACGCGGGAAGATGTTCGGAACAGTTACTAAAAATTTATATTAATATGAAGAAAGGAGAGGGCAGAGAATGAAGAAGAAAAAGAGCGGAATCGGCGGATTCTTCAAGGAGTTCGGTGAAGCAGTCGTAAAAGGAGATCTGTTCGTAAAATTATCCCTGGTCTGGATGGGAGCAGGATATATCCGCAGAAAACAAATTATCAAAGGTATTTTAATGACTCTGCTCGAAGTGGCAGTCATTGTATTCACCTTTGGCTTTGCCACAGAGTATGTACGTGATTTTGGAACTTTGGGAACGGTTCAGCAGGAGACGGTTTTCAATATTGTAACCATGCAGAATGAGTTCAATGATTATGACAACTCATTTATGATCCTATTGTTCTCCGTAATCTCATTTGTGGTCTGGTTCACATTCCTGGTGATCTGGCTGAAGAATGAAGTGACCGTTTACCGGCTTCAGAAAAAAGCACAGGCAGGAGAACATATCAATACGTTTGTAGAAGACTTGCAGCAGTTCAAGAATGACAAATTCTATATCACACTGCTGGCACTTCCTGTCATGGGTGTTGTTATTTTCACGATCGTTCCTCTGCTGATCCTGATCGCTGTTGCGTTTACGAACTATGATCAGGGACATATGCCTCCCTCCGCATTGTTTACATGGGTGGGATTTACCAACTTCAAGAATCTGTTCTCCAGCGGTGGAATGACCATTACCTTCGGTTATGCCTTCCGTAGGATCTTGATCTGGACGCTGGTATGGGCATTGTTTGCAACCGCTACCACTTACATCGGCGGTATTCTGTTGTCCCTGCTGATCAATAATAAGAGAACCAAACTGCCCAAGCTGTGGAGAACTCTGTTCATTGTAACTATCGCAGTTCCCCAGTTCGTCTCCTTACTTCTGGTACGTAACTTTTTCGCTAACAACGGCATCATGAACACGATCTGTGCCAATGCGGGAATTACCCAGTGGCTGAGAGATATCGGCGCGATCAGTACCAGTTATATTCCGTTTTTGTCCGCTCCCGGATGGGCACATGTCATGATCATCCTGATCAATATCTGGATCGGTGTTCCTTATCAGATGCTGATCGCCACCGGTGTGCTGATGAATATTCCTTCTGACCAGCTGGAGAGTGCGAAGATCGACGGCGCTACTCCGATGCAGAGCCTTATTCATATCACTATGCCGTATATGCTGTTCGTCACGGGTCCTTCTCTGGTGACGGATTTTGTCAAGAATATTAATAACTTCAACGTAATCTATCTGTTGACCCAGGGTGTATATACCACCACAAATCAGGCAATGGCGAACTCCCAGGCGAAGGAAGTGGATCTGCTGATCACCTGGCTGTTCAATCTGACACAGAGCTATTACAATTACAAGATGGCATCCACCATCGGTATTATTGTGTTTATCCTTTGTGCGGTATTTACCCTCATTGCCTTCAGCAGATTCCTGAAGGGTGACAGAGAGGAGGCGTTCCGTTAATGAAGAGATTTATTAAGACTTTATTACATAACCTGTTACTGGCGTTTTTGGCATTTGTCTGGCTGGTGCCTATCGTATGGCTGGTGGTCACCTCCTTCAGCGCATACACCGGCATGAATACCAGCACCTTTTTCCCGAAGGAATGGAGTCTGGCGCAGTATAAGAATCTGCTTTTCTCTGCGGACAGTGTGGCACAGTTCCCGAACTGGTTCAAGAACACCTTCATCATTGCATGTGTGGTATGTGTGATCTCCACCGCTTTTGTACTGATGGTGGCCTATGCGACCTCCTGCATGCGTTTCCCGGCACGTAAGCCGCTGATGAACGCCGCAGTTATCGTGAATCTGTTTCCCGGTGTATTGTCCATGATCGCAGTATATTTTATCCTGAAGACATTGAACCTGACCAACACTCACCTCGGACTGATCCTGGTATATTCTGCCGGCGCCGGACTGGGTTACCTGATCGCAAAGGGCTTCTTCGATACGATTCCGAATTCCCTGCGCGAGGCTGCTTATCTGGATGGAGCCAGTGAGGCTACGATCTTCTGGAAGGTTGTTATCCCCATGAGCCGTCCCATCATTGTATATACCGTTATCAGCTCCTTCCTGTCCCCCTGGATGGATTTCGTATATGCAAAGCTGATGTTAAATGCCGGCATATCTTCCCAGTGGACTGTTGCTATCGGTCTGTACAATATGCTGGATAAGAGCCTGATCAACACTTACTTTGGTCAGTTCTGTGCAGGCGGTGTACTGGTATCTATTCCTATCTCTGTATTATTTGTGATCATGCAGAAGTTCTATGTGGAAGGTATCACCGGTGGCGCAGTGAAAGGTTAAACTGCTTAGGCAGTTTAACCTAGGAGAATCCATGGAATGGATTCTCCGGATAAATGTATGACATGGAGATAAAGAGTTAATTTATGGATAAATTTATCAAAGGTATGGATGTATCGACTTTGCCGGAAGAGACAGCTCTCGGTGCAAAGTATTATGACGAAGGCAAAGAGGGGGACGCACTGGAGATCTTGAAAAAATACGGTGCCAACTCTCTGCGCATCCGTCTCTGGAACGATCCTTACAGTGAGGACGGCAAGCCTTACGGAGCCGGTACCAGTGACTTTACAAAACTGGTGGCACTGGCTTCCGCAGGCAAAAAGCTGGGTTACAGCTATCTGCTGGATCTGCATTACAGTGATTTCTGGGCAGATCCCGGCAAACAGTTCCCTCCCAAGGAGTGGGCATATGCAGATGCCAATGCACTGGAGAAGTATGTGTATGATTACACGAAGGATGTGCTGCTGAAATTAAAGCGTCTGGATCTGCTTCCGGAGATGGTACAGGTAGGTAATGAGATCACCAATGGCCTGATGTGGCCTCATGGAAAATGGGACAATGTTGACAATATCGCCCGGTTTATCAGTGCGGGCATCCGTGCGGTGAGAGAAGTATCCCCGGATAGCCGCGTGATGCTTCATCTGGACTGTGGCGGCAACAATGCCCGCTGCAGAGAATGGTTTGATGCCTATGTACAGAGAGGAGAGGACTTCGATGTCATCGGATTGTCCTATTATCCTTTCTGGCATGGAACCATTGAGGATCTGACAAATAATATGAACGATCTCTCTCAGAGATATCAGAAGGATGTCATTGTGGCAGAGGTATCCATGGGCTTCACCATGGAGGACTATGCAGACAGGGAAAAACTGTCACCGGAACAGCGCAAGGGCATGGCGACCAAGCCCCACCTTGCAGAGGCGGTGGAGTATCCTATGACACCGGAAGGACAGTCTGCATTTATGCAGAAGGTCATGGAGAGGATCACACAGGTTCCGGAGGGCAGAGGAAAGGGCTTCTACTATTGGGAGCCGGCATGGATCCCAATGCCCGGTTGTGGCTGGGCCAACGAGGAATCCCTGAACTATATTCAGGATCCCGGTCCGGGCGGAAACGAGTGGGCCAATCAGGCACTGTTCGATTATGATGGAAATGCACTGCCCGCGTTGAAAGTGATCAGAGACTTTCAGAAGTAATGTGATATTCGTTCCCGCAATGCGGGGAGGATGATATAATGAGTGCAAGTGAGCCAATATGCTTGCATAATTGGCGAACGGCGAATTTGATCATGATCGTTGCGAAGCAACGGTAAGCACCGTAGGTGCGAATCATGATATACTGAAGCAAAATCACTTGCTTGCAAGTGTGATTTTGCGAAATGTATTGAGTGAGCTATGCTCACGATATAAGATGCCAAATGGCGAGATGGAGGAAAAGATGGATAAGTTTATCGTGAATATCATTCACCGTCCGGAGATGGTTCCCGAGTATGCGGAAAAAGTAACCGGGCACGGCAAAGAAGAGGATCTGGGCAGAAAAGCACTGCTGACAGAATCTCTGGATATTTTCAAGTTTCAGCAGGAAACTGCGCATAAGAATGGTTTGAAGACTACCATTCAGATGACCTATGCTTCCCTGTTCAATGACGAAGCGGTAGCACTGGCTAAGGCAGATCACGAGAAGTACGGTGATGAGATCGCACTGTCTCTGTTAGGACTGCCCTGCACAGAGTTCCGTGAGAAGTACAAGACCAAGGATTTCTGTATCTGGATGTTCTCCATGGAAGACAAAAAGTCTATCGTGGATGATGTATTCGGCAAGTTCCATGAAAAGTTCGGATTCTATCCCGAATCCACCGGATCTTACTACATGGATGCAGATCTGACCAATTATATCAAAGCAACCTATCCTACCGTAAAATGTGCGGTAGCAACCTGTTGGGAGGAAGGCCCCAAGGCATATCATACCTGCAACAACTCCTGGTATACCTTCATGGATGGCGGCCCCTGGGCACCTTGGATCCCTTCCAAGCAGAATACCCATGCACCTGCAGCCAACGAAGCTGAGGACAGCGGTGTAGTAGCAATCCCTCACCTGTCCAGAGACCTGCTGGCATGCTATGACGGCAATGGCTCCAACTTCGGAACCCATCCTCAGAACGTATTGCGTGGTATGATCTATGACACCAAGACCTGGGAGTATCCTTATCTGTACAACCTGATCGATCAGTATCGTTCCCTGGAAAAGTACAACAACGGATACGCATACAACATGATGTTCGTAGGACCCGGCTGGCTGAACAAAATGGGCCGTTGGGAGCAGCCTTACGAACTGTTGAAGAAGAGTTATGAAGACGGTATGAAGTATTACGGCGACCTGAAGAAGGAAGGCAAGCTTACCGATATGACCATGGCGGAGTTCGCTGATTACTATCGTCAGAAGAAGACCTACACCGAGCCTGAGTGTGCTCTGTGGAGAGATATTTTGTACGGTTCCGACAAGCAGTTGTTCTGGTACTGTGATCCCTTCATGCGTGCCTGCGTAAATATGGATCAGGGCGGTGCTATCGTAGACCTGCGCCCTTACGCTGCAAAGCTGGAGTGGCCGGTAGGTATCGGCACCAAGCATGTGACCGATGCTTCCTATCCTTTCCTGATCCAGGAGAAGTACCGTGCAGGTTACTTCACACATTATGCAGGAGAAGGTACCGTTAGAAGTGCCAAGTTAAAACACAACGGTGAAGAAGTGGATCTGTGCCTGTGCCGTACCAAAGCTCATTTCTCTCAGGAAGGCAACACCAGAATCCTGACATTGGATCCCGTAGATATCGAGTTCTATGATCTGACCGTAAAATTACAGACCATCGTTTCCTTCGAGGAAGGCAGCTCAGCGATCAAGATCGAGCGTAAGATCCTGGAGATGAGCGATCCGAACGCAGAAGTAGAACTGAACGAGTACATCGTAGCATGCTATGGTACCACTGAGTACTCTGAGGACATGCTGGGTATCACCCTGAGCACCAAAAAGGGTGACGAGGTAGAGACTCTGGATTACGAGTACAAGTGCCGTGAGATGGAGAAGGCAGAGGCTGACGAAGTAAGAGCTGTCATTCCTCAGATTGAGACCGCAGTATCCATGAGCACCAATGCAGAAGGCGCTGTCGGATATGTGAAGGAAGGATATGCATTCTCCCCGATGTTTACACTGGGTTACAATTCCAAAATCAAGGATAAGGAGGTCGTTGCAACATGGCTCAAGCTGGAAAAGGCAAATTAAACTACAGATGTCCCTCTTGCTTCATGAGAGATATCGATATGGATATGTTCTACGATAAGGATAAGAAGGAATACTACTGCCTGCGTTGTCAGTACAGGGGATCCGAGGAAGATGTCCTCAAGAAAAATGAAATGGCAAGATTCCGTTATGGCGCTATGTATGAGCGTTACACCAAATTCGATTTTGATTGAGAAAACGGATAAAGCGATTGCATAAGAGCATTGAAAAAAGGGGCTGTATTACAGCTCCTTTTTCATGTATTCATATATGAAAAGAAATGAAAAATACCTTTTGTAAAATCAATCTGTACAATGGGAGAATGTGTTACATGCCTTATGATAAAGCAGAGCAAGAACAGAATTCCAATCGCAAACGCCCCATGATCGATCCATTTGTCCGATAAGTGAAGAAGCCGGAATTTCCAAAGAGGAAAAATAATAAAAATTCCCAATACTACAGGCCAGAGAGGATGATAATAAAAGGCTGTTGTAAGATCACCGCTTAATAGGCATAAAAATGCTCTGGTCATTCCACAGAAAGGGCATGGAATGCCAAAAAAGAATAGTAAAGGGCATTGATATCCTGAGAACCACAGGAAAAGCAGGAGTAGTGCAATAATAGAAATAAGAAATATAGTTTGTTTTATGTTTTTGTTCATGATCAGCAACCTATAAAAAGAAAAAAGCTTTTGTCGTCTCCGGCAAAAGCTTTTTTTATCCTGTGATTATGCTGTATATTTACCGTCTACGAATACAACTTCTTCGGAATCGGCATAAGCAGCACCGTATGCCTTGGTAAGAGCAATGATCCAGTCGACCAGGCTCCATACTCCGCAGCCACCGGCAGTGAGAAGCTTCAAAATTCCGAGACCAACCTGACCTCTGACGAATCTATCAACACCCAACTCACCAAGTAAAAAGCAGAAAACCCAGGCAAATACATGCTTGTTAACACGATTTTCCATTAGAAAGCCCCTCCTTTGTATTAAATGATATCATCATTATGATCCGTTAGTGAGAAAAAATCAATCAATAAACGAAAAAAACATAAAATTATGTGCTTTAAGGGTCTATAAATAGTTATTAGAGGAACGTTTTAAAATAAAGCGCACATTGTATCCGGATTCGTCACAGATCCCGCGGACAATCTCTTCCGCAGCATCCTTGACATTGTCGTTGATGCAGATGATGCAGGCATCTTTTTTGCGGCTGAAGAAGGAAGCCTTCGGCCAGCGGATATAATAAGAAATCCGGTTTTTCAGCAATGCTCTCTCGATGAGCTGCTTGCAATCGGGATCGGATACTTCGCACAATTCAATCTCATTATTAACTTTCAGAGTGGTATATAGCGGCTGCATGATGTCACCTCCAATAGTATTACAAGGCGATTATAGCACAGATTCTTTGAAATGCGCAAGTAGCGCTTATACTTGACGCGGTATCCGGAAGAAGGTACAATAATACACACGGAATATGGAAACCGAAACAGCCCGGACGGGAAGGACAGACAGATCCAAAGTGCGGGCGGTAGGAAGAGAAAGGAGATCATACGATGGATATTATAGAGAAGATCGGTGATACCATCACCGAAAAGGGAAAAGTAGCGGCAGACAAAGCAAAAGAACTGGCAGCCATTGCTAATCTGAAGAGCCAGATCTCTACCTGCGAGGAAGTCATGAAGAAGAACTATCTGGAGATCGGCAAGATCTATTTTGAACAGTACAGCGATATGCCGGAGCCTCCTTTTGAGAAGCAGTGCGAGACCATTAAGAACAGCCAGAGAGCCATTGCAGATTTACAGGAAAAGATCGAACAGCTGAAAACAAAATAAAACGAAATGACGAAAATAAAAACAGGGTTGACAGCAATCCTGTTTTTATTTATAATGCAGACATAACAACGTTATGTGAACGAGTGAACATATGATAGAATAAACTCTTCCATAGAAAACATACCTGACTGCTTGCAGGCAGGGGATGCTTTCTATGAGAGGAGTATTATTCCCGAAGGAGATCGCAATGCCCTTAAAACAGGAAACGCAAAATGAGAATAAAGAAACCAGGCAGCACCTTCTGGAATGTGCCAAAAGGGAGTTCCTGGAAAAAGGATATATGAAAGCTTCCCTGCGGAATATCTGTAAAGCGGCCGGAGTGACCACAGGGGCGCTGTATTTTTTCTTCAAGGATAAGGAAGATCTGCTGGCAGCACTGGTGGAAGAGCCGTTGCGGCAGCTGTATGCAATAATGGAAGAACATTATGCCACAGAGATGCACAACGAGGATCAGGTGGCACAGCTGGATATTGCGGATGACGGGGATCTGGAAGCATCCAGACAGATCATCCGGCAGATGTATGCGAACCGGGAGGCCTTTCTGCTGCTCCTGACGAAATCTCAGGGGTCCCGATTTGAAAATTGTCTGGATGAGGTCGTGGATATCTCGGAGCAGCAGTACCGCAGATTATGCGATATGGTGACGAATGCCACCGGAAGACCGCGGGTCGATGATTACATGACACACTGGATGGCCCACATTATGGTAGATACTTTTGTACACCTGTTTCTGCATGAGACAGAAGAGAGAGTGGCATTGAAGCATGTGGATGCCTTGACGATGTATCTGGTGCGCGGATGGATGGGCATAATGACAGAAAGCTAAAATACAATGCACCCCAAGGAAGTTTGGACTTTGCAGGGGTACTGTTTCAGAGCATTAACATAACAGTGTTATGTTAATGAAAATCATTATCATTAGTGATGAGGAGGCAGGATATGTATCTGGAAGTGAAGGATCTGAAGAAGAGCTATGGAGAAGGCGGCGGTTATGTACAGGTATTAAAGGGAATCACCGCAGGAGTGGAACAAGGTGAAATGTGTGTCATCCAGGGCACCAGCGGTTCCGGTAAATCCACGCTGCTCAACTGCATCGGAGGACTGGATACCGTGGATTCCGGTTCCATCGTAGTGGATGGACAGGAGGTGGCGGGGCTTAACAGTAAAGCACTTTCCAATTACCGTCGGGAGAAGCTGGGTTTTATTTTCCAGTTTTATAATCTGGTGCCGAATCTGACGGTGAAGGAAAATATCCAGATCTGCCAGTATCTGACGAAGAATCCTTTGAATATGGAGGAACTGCTGCAGGTACTGGGACTGACGGAACATCAGAACAAGTTCCCTGCACAACTTTCCGGCGGACAACAGCAACGCTGTGCCATCGCCAGAGCCTTGATCAAGAATCCGAGCCTTCTGTTATGCGATGAGCCTACGGGTGCGCTGGATTCCAGGACTTCCCGGGACATCCTGATACTGCTGGAGGATATCAACAGACAGTATGGCACTACGATGCTTATTGTTACGCATAATAATTCCATTAAAAACATGGTACATCAGGTCATTATGATCAAGGACGGACAGATCAGCAAGAACTATCGGAACGAGAAACGTGTTCCTGCGGCAGAACTGGAGGATTTGTAGGATGCAGAGGATATTAAGCAAACGAGTACTTCGGGATATCCGGGAAAACCTGCTTCGGTATCTGGCACTGTTTTTCCTGGTGGCACTGGTCATGTATATGGTGGTGGCTATTGTGGGAGCTGCCGAGACTATTATGCAGGGGACGAAGGAGAGCGGACGTGTCCATCACATAGAGGACGGACAGTTTGGCGTTTTTGTTCCGCTGACGGAAAAAGAGACCGCACAGATCACGGAAAAAGGTGTGACACTGCAGATGGATTTTTCCCTGGATTTTCATCTGGGACAGTCCACGTTTCGTGTCTATCAGGCAAGAGAAACGGTAGATTTGTTCGTTCCAGCAGAAGGGGAGGAAATTCCGGCACAGGGAGAGATCCTGTTGGAACAGCATTATGCGGAAAAACATGAGCTGCAATTAGGAGATATCTTTATCGTTGGGGGAAAAGAGTTCACCGTTGCCGGAATCGGCAGCACGCCGGATTACGATGCTGCTTTTGAGAAAACGTCAGATACCACTGTAGACAGCAATCTGTTTGGCTTCGGATTTGTCACGGCAGAGGATTATGAAGCTCTGAAAGCAGGCGGACAGAATTTCCGGACGGAGGATTATACTTACACCTATCTGCTGAATGATACCATGACGGATCAGGAACTGAAGGAACTGTTACAATCCTTCGAACTGGACCGCAGTAAGGTGACGGATACTTATTTTCTGGAAATGCTGGCAGATGCGGAAGAGACGAAGAACGATATTCAGGATGGTATCCAGGAACTTCTGGATGGCGTGGATGAGCTGGTGGACGGTGTGGATGAACTGGCGGATCATAATACAGAACTGACGGATGCGGCGGATGAGTTGTTTGATGCCATGCTGGAACAGGTGAATGACAGCCTGAAGGATGCCGGAGTGGAAGTGACACTGACTTCAGGAAATTATGAACAACAGCTGAATGCCATGATCGCTAATCCTCATGCCTACACCGCATCCCTGCGGCAGAACCTGCAGGACGCGAAAAAGTCTCTGGAAGATCTGCAGGAGTTCCGGGATGGTGTGAAATCCTACACGGACGGAGTTAATGCAGCTTCTGCCGGCGGCGGAGCACTGGTGGGCGGTATGAGTCAGATCACGGAAAACAGTGCTGCGTTGAATCAGGGAGCTGATGCTATTTTTAATGCCATTTTGGGCATGGTGAATGAACAGCTCCAGGCAGAGTTGGAATCTTATGCGGCATACGGGATCAGCTTTCCGGGACTGACGGCTGGCGGTTACGGAGAGCAGCTGGATCAGCTGGCAACTGTCTTTACACAGATGGGGGCATCCCAGGCAGCGGGGCAGCTGTCTGCAGTGAAAAGTCAGCTGGACACCGTGGCACAGTTTCGGGATGGGGTGAAAGCCTATACCGCCGGTGTCGGAGAAGCAGCCGGAGGATCCCAGGAGCTGTTCCAGGGACTGAGCGTGCTTTATACCGCCAGTGAGCCTCTGGTAGACGGCACAGATGCCGTGGTGGATGCACTGATGGATATGGTGGAGGCACAGCTGGAAGAAAGTGATATTCAGGTAGAACTGACTGCCGACAATTATAAGGAAGAGCTGGACCAGCTGATGGCAGAGGGCAGCAGTGTGGATGCCAGGCTGCGGGATTCCTTGAAGGACGCGAAGGATACTTTGGAGGATCTGGAGGATTTCCGGGAAGGAATCATCGATTATACGGATGCCGTGGATGAGATTGCGGATGGCAGCAGGGAACTGCGGGACGGTGTGCAGGAACTGCAGGATGAAGCCAATGATATGATCGATGAGTATTTTATTTTCGATATCGACAATCTGACACAGTTTTTGGTGGCAGGGGATAATCTCAGAATCGATGCCGCCAGCGGGGATGTGATCATCAATAAATATGCCGGTATGGTATCCGGTATTATCCTGATGGTCATGTTCACTTACGTGATCTCCGTATTTGTGGTACATAATATTGAAAAAGAGAGCAGCGTCATCGGTGCGCTGTACGCTTTGGGTGTGACGCGAGGGCAGCTTTTGTTCCATTATCTGCTCAATCCCATGATGATCTCCTTCTTAGGAGGTGCGGTCGGCTGTGTCCTGGGCTTTTCGAAGTATGGTACCGGCTGGCAGATGCAGGACAGTATCGTGTATTTTTCCCTGCCACCCATGGAAATCGTGACTCCGGCCTATCTGCTGGTCTACAGTCTGGTCATGCCGCCGGTGACGGCCGCATTGGTAAACTGTCTGGTGATCAGCAAGAAGTTGAAGCGCACGGCACTGTCTCTGCTTCGAAATGAACAGACCGCAGGCAGGGCCGGGAAGATACAAGATGTAAATCTGGGAAATATGAAGTTCCTTCACAGATTCCAGTTCCGTCAGCTCCTTCGGGAGATGCGTTCTGCCGTGGCGGTGGTGATCGGTATGTTTATCTGCCTGCTGGTACTTTTGATCTCTGCAGACTGCTATGTTCTGTGTAAGAACTTTGGAGACGCCTGCCTGGATGAGACGACCTATGCTTATATGTATACTTACAAATATCCCACGGAGGATGTGCTGGAGGATGGTACTCCGGCTTATGTGGAGAGTCTGAAAAAAGAGGCTTACGGTTATAATCTGGATGTGACGGTACTGGGAATCGATAAGGATAATCCATATTTTCCGGTGGAGACCAGCAATAAGAAAAATGAGATCGTGATCTCCAGCGCCGCAGCACAGAAATTTGGCGTGAAGGTCGGTGACAAACTGGTGCTTTCCGATGAAGTGAACGAGAGAGATTATGCGTTTACTGTCAAAGATATCGTTCATTTTGCCTCCGGTGTTTATGTATTTTTAGACCGGGATGCCATGCAGGAACTGTTCGATCAGGAAGACGACTATTATAATGTAGTATTCGCCGATCATGCACTGGACATCGACAACGGCAGACTGTATTCTACGGTATCCAGAGAAAACGTGGAGGAAAGCTCTCAGATATTTACGGATATGATGGGACCTATGGTCAGCATGCTGGCGGCCATCTCCGCACTGATCTTCATGATCGTCATGTATCTGATGATGAAGGTCATGATCGACCGTTCTGCATTCTCCATTTCCCTGATGAAAGTACTCGGCTACCGAAAGGGAGAGATCCGCAGACTGTATCTGGACGGGAACTTCTATATTATAATGTTGGGAGCATTGTTGGGAGTACCGTTGGCAAAATGGTCCATGGATATGATCTTCCCGTATTTTATTTCCAATGTGGCCATCGGAATGGATTTACAGTTCCCGCCGCAGTTGTACGGCATGATCTACGGAGGCATCCTGATCTGCTATCTGGTGATCAACTTCCTGCTGGTGGGCAGACTGAACAAGCTGGTGCCTGCGGAAGTATTGAAGAATAGAGAGTAAATAAGTAAGTAAATATAGGTAACAGTTCAGCCATGAACATATCTGGGCACAGAAATCATGCTTGCATGATTTTGCGGGCAAATATGTTCATGGCTGAACTGTTACCTAACTTTTTTATATAAATACATACTAACCCTATTGACAAACTAGGAAATATAAGGTAATATCATCTAAAACATAGAAAACATATAGATTTACTAGGATATAAAAGACGAGGAGGATGACACCGTGGCAGCAACCTTTGATACGACAGAACAGAGAATCCTTAAGATCATAGATGACAACCGGGAGACCATCGTAGAGTTCGCAAGAGATATTTACGATCATGCAGAGCTGGGCTACAAGGAATTCCGCACTTCGAAAAAGTTCGTGGATTTTATGAAGAGCTTACAGCTGCCGGTACAGACAGATCTGGCCATCACCGGAGCAAAAGCCTATTTAAATAAAGAAAAGGCCGGAAATGCATCCCTGGCATTGATCGGAGAACTGGATGCCCTGAGGATTCCGCAGCATGCACATGCAAATCAGGAGACACAGGCAGCTCACTGCTGTGGACATCACGCACAGCTGGCAGGAGTCATCGGAGCGGCGCTGGCACTTACGGATGCAGAGGTGGCACAGAAGCTGGATGGACAGGTGATCTTCTTCGCCACACCGGCGGAAGAGTACGGTGAGATCGAATTCAAGAATCAGCTGATCGCTGATGGCAAGATCACTTACGGTGGTGGAAAATGTGAACTGATCCGCATCGGTGCTTTCGATGATGTGGATGTGGCACTGGCGCATCATATTTCCTTAGAGGGAATCCGGTTGGGAAGCAACAGTGGCAATGGTTTTGTATCCAAGGTGATCCGTATCAAAGGAAAAGCAGCCCATGCGGCGGGATGTCCGGAAAAAGGTGTCAACGCCTTATCGGCAGCAAGCCTGGGGTTACAGGCACTGGCACTGAACCGTGAGACCTTCCGGGATGAGGATTGCGTGAGGGTTCATCCGATCCTGACCAAGGGCGGAGATCTGGTCAATGTAGTTCCCAACGAAGCGGTGCTGGAGACACTGGTAAGAGGCAAGACCCTGGAGGCTTTCGCAGATGCATCCGTCAAGACAGATCGTTCCTTCAAGGCAGGAGCACTTGCCATGGGAGCAGGGTATTGTATCGAGACTATGCCGGGCTATCTTCCTTCTCTCTGGCAGCCGGCACCGGAAGAGATGGCCGATGCGGTGAAAGCACTGGCAGGAGAAAAAACGGTATACGAGGTCAGACCGGAGGAACACAGCGGAGGATCCACAGATGTGGGAGATGTACAGCATCTGCTTCCTGTGATCACCTTCAATACCGGCGGTGCTGTAGGTGGTCTGCACCAGGTGGATTTCGATATCGTGGATGAGGAAGAAGCCTATGTGCTGACAGCAAAGATATTTGCCCTGAGTGCTTACAGAATGTTAAAGAATGGCGCGGAAGTGACGAAGCGGACCAAACAGGAATATCATCCGAGATTCGCTGATAAACAGGAATACATAGCTTTTATGGACAGCTTTAATAAGGTGGAGGAAGCGGACATTGAGTAAAGCAGATTATAAAATAGAAGGAACGGTTCCCAGAGAACTGTTGGTAAGTGAAGTAAGAAAGGCCGCAAGACAGTTCGCCATGCAGTTCTTTCATTTCAGCAAAGTATTATATGACCAGTTCGGACTGGAGAAGACCAAAGATATCGTGAGACAGACCGTATTCGAACTGGCAGTGGACCGGTCGGATCAGCTGCGGGAAAAGGCACTGGCGCAAGGCCTGAAGGCAGATTCCGTAGAAGACTTTATGAGTGTTATCGACCTTCCCTTCACCGGATGGATCCCGGAATGGGGAGAAGATCACTGTCCCTATGCGGAAGTGTGGAGAACTTATTTTGACAAATATCCCTGGTTCCGAGAGATCGCACCGTTTTACTGTGATGTGATCGATACCACCACCATTGAGAATTTTTCCAGGTGTCTCTCCCACAGGATCACACAGAATGTCATCCTGGAAGGTACCTGTTGTAAGAGAGAGTACTTTGAAAGCGATAAGGTGAAGCGAGGAGAATACACTTATGGAAAAAAAGAAGAAAACTAAGAATAAGAAACGTTTTACCTGGGTGAATCTGGCACAGCTGCTCACCGTGGCGGCACTGCTTCTGTGGATGCAATGGGCAGTAGATTCCGGCAGGGTGCTTACGATCTTCGTGGCATCCCCGACTTCCATCGTGGAAGAGGGCATTAAGATCATTACAGACGGAACCTTATGGCCCCACTTATTGCTGACGATCCAGGAGGCACTGGCAGGTTACCTGTCCGCAGTGGTAGTCGGTATTGCGGTAGGTCTGTTGTGGACACTGTTTCCGGTATCGGAGAAATACATGAATGTGTTCTGTTCTGCGATCATGGCAGTTCCCAAGGTAGCGATTCTGCCGCTGTTGATCCTGTGGTTCGGCATCGGCTTCCAGTCCAAGGCATTTCTGGTATTTCTGTTCTCGGTATTTACGATCCTGTACAATACCGTGACCGGAGCCAAGGAGTGTAAAAAGGAATACCTGAAGGTCGCAAGGGTCTTTCGGGCCAACCGTTTCCAGACCGTATTTCTGGTCATCATTCCGGCGGCACTGCCGTCGATCTTCAACGGATTGAAGCTGGCAGCGGCAACGGCACTGACCGGTGTCCTGTTCTCGGAAATGCAGTCGGCGAGAGCGGGACTCGGCTATCTGCTGACAGAATCCCAGAACCTGTTGAACACCCCGAGGATGTTCTTCCTGATCATCCTGATCACCTTATTATCCGTAGGTGCGGTAAAACTGATCGATGCCATCGAATATGCTATCAGCTATCGATGGAGACATGTATAAGCAAATAAATTTTTTCAATAGACGAGGAGGAAAATGTTATGAAAAAGAAAGTATTCAGCGTATTACTGACGGTGGCACTGGCAACCGGAGTACTGGCAGGCTGCGGCAGCAGTGCAGCAACCGGCAACAATGCAGCAACCGGAGCCGCACAGAATGAGGGAAGCCAGGCAGCAAGTGCAACTACCGCAGGAGAGGAATCCGGAGACACCATCGTGATCCGTTCCTGCTTCGCTACCGGAATGACCGGTGCGGTGAACCGTTTTGCCATTGAAAAGGGTCTGTATAAAGAGCTTGGTATTGAGTTCGAAAACGTAGAGGCCAGCGCTGATACCAACTCCACAGTAATGTCCCTGATCACCAGAGGAGAGATCGATGTGGCAGACGGAGATCCCAGTTCTTATATCCCCGGTATCTACAACGGTGTGCCTGCCAAGCTGGTAGGAAATATGTGGAGATATTCCGGATGCTACTGGCTGGTGGCAAACAATGATATACAGGACTTCTCCGATCTGGAAGGCAAAAAAGTCGGTACCGCAGGAGCTTCCGGCGGAATGCGACTTTCCGTATTGAAGATGTTGGAGAAGAACGGTGTCAGCACGGATAACGTGGATCTGATCGCCAACGGCGTATACCAGACCGCTTATGCATCCCTGACTTCCGGCGAAGTGGACGCTACGATCATTCACAACCCGTATGCGGCACTGGCTGAGGCAGACGGCACCGGACATATCCTGGGAAGAGCCTGGGACTACATCCCCGACTACTATACCGGAACGATCATCGCAAGCAACAGCTTTATTGAAAATGAGCCGGAGAAGCTGCAGCGCTTCCTGACCGCTTATTATCAGGTACATGAAGAAGTTAAGAATGACTATTTCGACGAATTTGTTGCATGGGCAGCAAAAGAGATGAATACTTCCGAAGAGGTTATGAGAAAGGCCATCGAGTCGGAAATCGATGTATGGCTGGATTATCCGGTAATCCCCGAAGATCGTCTGGCTACCACCTTTGAATATCTGAAGGAGTACGGCTGGGTAGATGAAAATGTCAGCTACGAAGGAACCTACACCAACGAATTTGCGCAGGTAGCTGCAGATACCCTGGGAATGACCGACCCGGAAGCAAAATAATTGAAAATGCTCTGAAAATAAGAGACACAGGAAACGGAGGTAATGGAAATGCCCGCAATATCCATTAAAAATATCAACAAAACCTATATCGATCAGGATGGAAACGAAGTACAGGCACTGCATGACATCAATCTTGATGTGGCAGAAGGTGAATTCGTCTGCATCGTAGGTCCCAGCGGATGCGGTAAGAGTACCCTGTTAGAGATCGTGGCGGGCCTGCTGGATGCTACAAGCGGCGAAGTATTGCTGGATGGACAGCCGGTACACGGTACCAGCAGAGATATTGGCGTGGTATTCCAGGATGCCTCCCTGTTTCCCTGGAGAACCGTACGGAAAAATGTGGCATTCGGACTGGAGATCGCCGGAGTACCCAGGGAAGAGAGAGAAGAACGGTTAAAGCGTTATATCTCCATGGTCAGCCTGAACGGTTTTGAGAACAAATATCCGGCACAGCTGTCCGGCGGTATGCGGCAGAGAGCCGGCATCGCCAGAACCCTTGCCATGAATCCCAAGGTCATCCTCATGGATGAGCCCTTCAGTGCCGTGGATCATCTGACCAAATGCACACTGCAGGAGGAACTGATCAATATCCGTCAGGCAGAGAACAAGACGGTATTGTTCGTCACCCATGATATCAACGAAGCGGTATTTCTGGCAGACAGAGTCGTGCTGTTAAGCCCAAGACCCAGTACGATCCAGAAGATCTACGAGATTCCGCTGGAGCAGAAGAGAGGACGCAGTGATCCTCTGCTGTTAAAGATCGCAGCGGAAATTGCCAAAGATATTAACAGTGGCGGACAGGATATTCCCAACAACTATTGGGGCAACTTATAGGCGGAGAATACAGAGAATAAGGAGGCAGCAGTATGTTTCGTGACACCAGTATGGATTACCTTTCCAGAGATGAAGTACTTGAGATCTGGAATAACAATATGCGTCTGACAGACGAGCAGCTTTTAGCCATGGATGAGACAGAATTCCGGGCAAGAGTGAGAGAACGTTCCCATCATACCCTGGAGATCCAGGTATATGCCACCGCATATCGCCACCAGAAATTAAAACCCAACCAGGCAGATTATACGAAGCATCTGCTGGAACTGTGGGAGAAAAGAGGATTGGGAAAAGATCTGCCGGAATATCGGTATGCCTCTTTCCTGATCGATGCGGCGGAGAAACTGGTAAAGGGGGAAGACGTGGATCTGACACCTTACAAACCTACGCCGGTGACGGAACAGATGGAGAAAGACTTTTTCACGATTGTAAAGGAACGCAGAAGCGTCCGGGAATTCAAGGACAAGGAAGTACCGGATGAACTGATCGATAAGATCCTGGAAGCGGGGCTTTGGGCTGCTCACGGCTGTAATATACAGTCCATCCGCTATGTGGTGGTACGGGAGAAAAACGAGCCGGGACTGTTCCGCGGCAGTGACGTGCCGGGAGGTCCGGTGCATCTGGTGATCTTACAGGATATGAGATGCTACAGAGCCAACTCCTTTACCCCGGTGAGAAATCAGCTGCTGGATGCCGGAGCCGCCGGACAGAATATCGTTCTGGCTGCTCATGCGGTAGGATTAGAGGGGGTATGGCTGACGTTCCCCGGAGAGGAATTCTGCGACAGACTGCGGAAGAAATTCAATCTGCCGGATTATATCCGGCTGGTGACCTATGTGGATGTAGGATATGGTGATCAGACTCCTTATCCGCCGCAGAGATGGGATGTCAAGGATACGATCCTCGGAAGATACTAAAACGATTGAGCGGAATAGAAGATCAGATAGGAATCTGACTGTAAATGGGTGCGATAAGAAGGAGACCTGAATATGAACATTGTGATCATTGGCGGCAGCCGCGGCATCGGCAAAGCGGCTGCAAGGGAACTGTTACAGGATGGACATAAGGTACTGATTGTCGGCAGAAATCCGAAGACTTTGGAAGAAACCGGAAAAGAACTGGCAGGAGCAGTTACCTATTCCTGTAATGCCGGTAAGGCAGAGGAAACCACTGGACTGGTGGATGCAGTGAAGAACGGTAAAATAGTGGGATTCGGAGATACGTGGATGGACTGATCCTGTGTGCGGCGGTATTTCCCAATCCGGCCACGAAGACATCCGTAGTACAGCCGGAGCCGGAGGAACTGCAGGCAATGCTTGACAGCAACGTGACGGCATATTACCGTCTGGTGAAGGAATTTCTTCCGCTGCTGGCACCGGGCAGCCGCATCGTACTCATCGGTTCCACTTCGGGAATCCGCAGAGACAGGGGCGGCATCTACGGCATTTCCAAATGGGCGCTCCGGTCCTATGCCTATGCCCTCCGGGAGGAATGCAAGCCTATGGGGATCGGTGTATCCCTCATTAATCCCGGCGGCACCTTTACCGAGACCAGAAAGAAATCCTCCGAAGAGGACAGGTCACTTTTAGAGACCTCCGACCTCGGAAAAGTCATCACCCTGACCTTCCGTCTGTCCCCACAGGCAGTACTGGAGGAAGTGAATATCCGACCTTTACAGGGAGATACCTATTAGGCAGTCGATGGACTGCCTTTTTTCTTCTCAAGGAAACTCATTGAATGTTAAAAAAAAGTATGGTATGATAAAGGGCAGAACTGACAAAGATACGAGAATCACGGAGGTTTTTAGATACAATGGAACAGTACAAGCAGGAATTTATTGAGTTCATGGTGGATTGTAAGGCATTGAAATTCGGAGAGTTTACCTTAAAGAGCGGTAGAAAGTCTCCTTTCTTTATGAATGCGGGTGCGTATGTCACCGGTTCTCAGCTGATGAAGCTGGGGGAGAGCTATGCGAAAGCAATTCACGATACCTACGGTGATGATTTCGATGTATTGTTCGGACCTGCCTATAAGGGCATTCCCATCAGTGTGGTAACCGCAGTGGCTTACAGCAAATTATACGGCAAAGAGATTCGTTACTGTTCCGACCGCAAGGAAGAGAAGGATCACGGCGCAGATAAGGGAAGCTTCCTGGGAAGCTCCTTAAAAGATGGCGACAGAGTCATCATGATCGAGGATGTTACCACTTCCGGCAAATCTATGGAAGAGACTGTTCCCAAGGTAAGAGGAGCAGCCAATGTAGAAATCGTTGGTCTGATGGTATCCCTGAACCGTATGGAAAAGGGTCTGGGCGGCAAGGTCAGCGCACTGGAAGAGATCAAGGAAAAGTACGGATTTGATGCACATGCCATCGTAACCATGCAGGATGTCATCGATCATCTGTACAACAAGCCTTACAAGGGACAGGTATACATTGATGATACTCTGAAGAAGGCAATCGACGAATATTATGCTGTATACGGTGCTTAAGCAGACGGCTTCGAAAGTTTTGGATAGAAGACAGGAGGATTCCATGGAAGAGAAAATCTATAAGATCATGCGTGGAGCAGGTGCTCTGAATATTGTACTGGGAGTCATTTCCCTGGTAGTCGGAATCGCGGCAGGTGTGTTGCTGATCATCAGTGGCGGCAAGCTGGTCTCCGGCAAATCACGTATTCTGTTCTGATCACAAATGAGAAGGAAAACGCCGTCAGGGCGTGAAAATTGGGCATTTCCATACCGGAAGTGCCCTTTTCGGGTTCCATGGGGGATTGCAGGTTACTGAAAGGCTTGAAAATAGTATGCGGAAAAAGAACTACATTTTTACGAATAAAAAACATTCCAACAGGGCGATCATGTCGACCATCCTGGGGGGCATCAGTCTGGTGTCCCTGGGGATCGTGACGTATCTGTCCTACAGTCAGGGCGGCGTGATGCACGGTGGATACGGTGTTACCGGTGTGTTGGCCACCATCTATTCCCTGATCGGACTGATCCTGGGAATACTGACCCTTCGGGAAAAAGATATCTATCGTATCTTTCCCGTGCTGGGAACAATATTAAATGTTGTTGCCCTTGGAGGTGTCAGCTTTTTGCTGTATCTGGGAAGCCGTCTGTAACGGATATTCTGGAACAGAAGCATTGGATCACACAGCAGTTATTTAGATAGAAGGAGCAATCAGATCTATGGAAGAAAGAGAATTATTACTGGAACGTCTGGAACTGGCCTTAGACCGGATCCGGGAGATCCCCGGGGAGGACTGGCAGGAAGAAAGCCTGCAGCACTGGAAAGAATATTTTACAGCGGTAGCAAAATTTTTACTGCTGATCGAGGATACCAGACAGTTCCTGGAGCAGGGAAAACAGAACACTGCCACTTTGGAAGAGCTGAAACAGCGTAACCATGCCCTGTATGAAGATATTTTACCGGAAAATTATGAGAACAGCTTTGCTAATCCTGCGGTAGCTGTAAAGTGTCTGGGAGAAGAATTCGGCGCACTGGCCGCCTTCCTTTATACGGAAATGCGGAGCCTGATCGGTTTTACCTATGAGGGAAGACTGGACGAACTGGTGATCCGTATGGAACTGTTTTCTGAGGTATATGCGGCATTTGTATATGAGGAGCAGGAGAATCACAGACTTCCGTCTTATGCGTCCATCCGTGAGATCCTTTACTGGTTCGTCAGCGATTACGCGGATGTGGCGGCGGAAGCACGGGTACGGGAACTGGTATGCCCGGGGAATAATTTTGCGGCAGACATTATCCGAAGGGCGGAACTGACCGATCTGCGTTATCTCTATGCCTATGGAGAATACGTGGGGGAAAATGAACTGGCAATGGCGAAATTCCTGAATTCCCTGCCGGAAGAGACCATAAATACCATGGCAGACACTTATACCGAGGGGTACCGCATCGGTTTTGAAGTGACCGGCAAGGATCTGTCGAAAAAAGCTGCGGTGGATGTCCGTTATCAGCTGGGCTTCGAACGCATGATGCGGAGAGCTCTGGAGAATTTTGACAAAATGGGATTGCAGCCTGTGATCTACCGTGCAGCTGCCAGTATTTTATATAATCCCTCCATTTATAAAAACGGCTTCTACAGTGTCAGCCCCAACAGACAGTATGAGTTCGATCACAAGGATGACAAAGCACTGTTCCTGGATAAAATGTATTGCAGCCGGAAACTGGAAGTCATGCATACCGCTTTTGAAAAATATAAGACAGAGGCCAGAGGCTATGCGGGCCCGGCCGTGGTGGAGACCTTCGGTGAGAAAGATTTCGCACCGGTGAACAAGCCGGAAGCGGTGAAAATGACGGATGAGCAGAGCACTCTTATGGTGGAGCACCGCGCCCAGATGGGACAGTTGCAGAGACAGTATATTATTGAGGAAGAGCGTAGCTTTACGATTATTGCGTTCCCCATCCCGGAGGTAGGGGACTGCTTTGAAGAACTTTTCCGGGAGACTATTCGGATCAACACCCTGGATTATAAAAAATATCAGAGGATCCAGCAGACCATCATCGATGCGCTGGATCAGGCAGACCACTGTGAGGTGAAGGGCTGTAACGGTAATCACACGGATATCACAGTGAATCTGTGGAAGCTCAAAGATCCTGCCAAAGAAACTATTTTTGAAAACTGCGTGGCAGACGTGAATATTCCCGTGGGAGAAGTATTTACCTCTCCGGTGCTGGAAGGCACAAACGGTGTGCTGCATGTGACAAAAGTGTTCCTGAACGGCTTGGAATATAAGAATCTGGAGATCACCTTCGAAAACGGCAGGATTAAAAACTACAACTGTGCTAATTTTGCCACGGAGGAAGAGAACAAGGCATTCATTAAGGAAAATATCCTGTTCCGCCATAAGACACTGCCGCTGGGAGAATTTGCCATCGGCACAAACACTACGGCTTATGTGGCGGCAAAGCGTCTGGGCGTGGAAGCCAGGATGCCGATCCTGATCGCGGAGAAGATGGGACCGCATTTTGCAGTGGGCGATACCTGCTATTCCCATGCGGAAGAGGTGAAGGTATACAATCCCGACGGTAAAGAGATCGTGGCCAGAGACAATGAGGTGGCCGCCCTTCGCAGTGTGAACCCTTCCAAGGCTTATTTTAACTGCCATACGGACATTACCATTCCTTACGATGAACTGGCAGAGCTGACCGCAGTGAAAAAGGACGGCGGGCGGATCCCCATTATTGCGAACGGCAGATTTGTCCTTCACGGAACGGAAGAACTGAATGAGCCGCTGAGGGAGTTGGATTAAAACTATTCAGCAAGCATTTGCAGAAAGCAATTTTGCATGGTTCTGAATAGTTATCATAAGATTTCATAAAACCATTGCATCATTGAAAAGATTTTAGTAAGATAAAATATATATGGATAAAATCGGTGCAACCGATACATGAGGAGGACATTATGGCAAATACAGAGAATTGCCCTAAGGTTGGCATTGTAATGGGTAGTGATTCCGATATGCCTGTGATGGCGAAAGCCGCAGACATTCTGGAAGAACTGGGCATCCCTTATGAGATGACCGTGATCAGCGCTCACAGAGAGCCGGATGTGTTTTTTGAGTATGCAAAAAGTGCGGAGGAAAAAGGCTTCAAGGTGATCATTGCCGGAGCCGGTATGGCAGCGCATCTGCCCGGCATGTGTGCCGCTATTTTCCCTATGCCCGTCATCGGAATCCCGATGCACACCACTTCCCTGGGAGGCAGAGATTCTCTGTATTCCATCGTTCAGATGCCCTCCGGCATCCCGGTTGCCACAGTAGCCATTAACGGCGGCACCAATGCAGGACTTCTGGCAGCCAAGATCCTGGCTACTTCCGACGCAGAACTTCTCGGAAAGTTAAAAGCATACAGCACCAAATTAAAAGAACAGGTAGAAGCCAAGGATGCAAAATTGCAGGAAATCGGCTATAAAGCATATCTGGAAGGCATGAAAAAATAAGAAGATAAGACAGAGAATCCGGGACCTCTTAAGAGGCTGTCCCACTAAATAAAACGAAAGAGCCCCTGCGGCGGAAATGAGGAGAAAATGGATTACAAGAAAGCTGGAGTAGACATCGAAGCAGGCTACAAGTCTGTAGAACTGATGAAGAAGTACGTGAAGGAGACCATGCGTCCCGAAGTAATGGGCGGCATCGGTGGTTTCTCCGGAGCATTTTCCTTAAGTGCCATTAAAGATATGGAGGATCCCGTGCTCCTGTCCGGAACCGATGGTGTAGGCACCAAGCTGAAGCTGGCATTTTTAATGGACAAGCATGATACCATCGGAATCGACTGTGTAGCCATGTGTGTGAACGATGTGGCATGTGCAGGCGGTGAACCTTTATTTTTCCTGGATTATATCGCATGCGGACGCAATATTCCCGAGAAGATCGCTACCATCGTAAAGGGCGTGGCAGAGGGCTGTAAGCAGTCTGACGCAGCACTGGTAGGCGGTGAGACCGCAGAGCATCCCGGACTGATGCCTGAGGATGAGTACGATCTGGCCGGATTTGCAGTAGGTGTGGTAGAGCGTAAGGATCTGATCACCGGCGAGAACATCAAGCCCGGTGATGTACTGGTGGGAATCACTTCCTCCGGTGTACATTCCAATGGTTTCTCCCTGGTGAGAAAGGTATTCGATATGACCAAAGAGAGCCTGGATACCTATTATGACGAACTGGGCAAGACTCTGGGTGAAGCACTGCTTGCTCCCACCAGAATCTATGTGAAGGCTATGAAGTCTGTGAAGAACGCAGGCGTTAAGGTAAAAGGCTGCAGCCATATTACCGGCGGCGGTTTCTATGAGAATATTCCCAGAATGCTTCCTGACGGCATCCGCGCAGTTGTGAAGAAGGACAGCTACGAAGTACCCGCTATTTTCCGTCTGATGCAGAAAAAGGGCAACATTGCTGACGAGATGATGTACAACACCTACAACATGGGTCTTGGCATGGTGCTGGCACTGGATCCCGCAGATGTGGACAAGACTCTGGAAGCACTGAAGGCAGCAGGGGAGACCGCTTACGTGGTAGGTACCTGCGAAGCCGGTGAAAAGGGTGTGACCCTATGTTAAGAGTAGTCGTACTGGTATCCGGCGGCGGAACGAATCTGCAGGCGATCATTGATGCTATCGCAGCGGGCAAGGTCACCAATGCGCAGATCGTCGGTGTCATCAGCAACAACAAGACGGTGAAGAGCCTGGAGAGAGCACGTAATGCAGGAATTCCTGCGGTATGTGTGTCTCCGAAGGATTATGAGAGCAGAGAAGTATTTAACGATGTGTTGCTTGCAAAGGTGAAGGAATTTACCCCGGATCTGATCGTGCTGGCAGGCTTCCTGGTGAAGATCCCGGAGGCTATGGTGCATGAATACAGTAATCGTATCATCAATATTCATCCGTCTCTGATCCCCTCTTTCTGTGGTGTGGGATACTATGGACTTCATGTGCATGAAAAGGCACTGGAGCGCGGTGTGAAGGTCACCGGAGCCACCGTGCATTTTGTGAATGAAGGCATGGATGAAGGCCCTATCATTGCACAGAAAGCAGTGGCAGTGGAAGATGATGATACCCCGGAAAGCTTACAGAGACGTGTCATGGAACAGGCTGAGTGGCTGCTTCTGCCTCAGGCGGTGGATGACATTGCCAACGGACGGATCTGCGTCGTAGACGGCAAAGTAAAGCATAACAAATGAGTAACTATTCAGAGCCAATGGGCGAAGTAATCACCATGAGCAAATAGCATACAAACATGTTATTCAGGAAAGCCTCGCAGAGGCGGTTTTGCGAATGGGGGGTGAATAGTTACGGAATAAGGAGAAACATAATATGGGTATGAAAGTATTGATCGTAGGTGGCGGTGGCAGAGAGCATGCCATTGCAACCTGTGTTGCAAAGAGTCCTAAGGTAGATAAGATCTATTGTGCTCCGGGCAATGCCGGAATCGGTCAGATCGCAGAATGTGTTCCCATCGGAGCCATGGAATTTGACAAGATCGTTGCTTTTGCGAAGGAACAGGCCGTTGACCTGACCATCGTAGGTATGGACGATCCTCTGGTAGGCGGACTGGTAGATGCACTGGAGGCAGAGGGCCTGCGTGCTTTCGGACCCCGTAAAAATGCAGCAATCCTGGAGGGCAGCAAGGCTTTTTCCAAGGATCTTATGAAAAAATATAATATTCCTACCGCAGCCTATGAGAATTTCGATAATGCGGAGGATGCCATCAAATATCTGAAGGAGCAGGCAAGTTTCCCTACCGTGCTGAAGGCAGATGGCCTGGCACTGGGAAAAGGCGTACTGATCTGCAATACGTTGGAGGAAGCTCTGGCAGGCGTGGATGAGATCATGCTGGACAAGAAATTCGGTGCGGCTGGTAATCGTATGGTCATCGAAGAGTTTATGACCGGAAGAGAAGTCAGTGTACTTTCCTTTGTAGATGGCAAGACCATCCGGATCATGACTTCTGCACAGGATCACAAGAGAGCGAAGGATGGCGATCAGGGACTGAATACCGGCGGTATGGGAACCTTTTCTCCCAGCCCGTTCTATACCGAAGAAGTGGATGCATTCTGCAAGAAATATATTTACCAGGCTACGGTGGATGCCATGGCAGCGGAAGGCAGACCTTTCAAAGGCGTTATTTTCTTCGGACTGATGCTGACACCGAACGGCCCCAAAGTACTGGAGTACAATGCAAGATTCGGTGACCCGGAGGCACAGGTGGTACTGCCCCGCATGAAGAACGATATTATCGAGGTCATGGAGGCTTGTGTGGACGGTACTCTGGATCAGATCGATCTGCAGTTTGAAGACAATGCTGCAGTCTGTGTGGTTCTGGCCAGTGATGGCTATCCGGTATCCTATGAGAAGGGTTATGTGATAAACGGACTGGAGAAGTTCAACGGAAAAGACGGCTATTATTGTTTCCATGCGGGAACGAAGCTCACAGACAAGGGAATCGTGACAAACGGCGGACGTGTTCTGGGAGTGACAGCCAAGGGAGCTACCCTGAAGGAGGCCCGTGCCAATGCCTATGCGGCAACGGAATGGATCACCTTCGAGAACAAATACATGCGTCATGACATTGGCAAGGCAATCGATGAAGCGTAAGACATGTCAGGATACAGAAGGAGTTGCAGATGAAAAAGACAGTACAGAGAACAAGTAAATTCAAGGCTTTCTGGGGAATGCTTGCATTGGTGCTTGTGCTGGGAGCAGGACTTTTTGCCGAGAATCTGGCGTTTGTCAGCCATGCGGAAAGCGCAGCCAAGGTAACAGCATCCAGTGCAAAGATCCGTAAGAGTGCGGATTCTTCCAGTGAAGTCATCGGCAGTGCGGCAAAGGATAAGACCATTTCCATCAAGAGCCAGACCAAGGGAGCGGATGGCTATACCTGGTATGAGGTTTATGTGGATGCGAATACGCTGGGATATATTCGTTCCGATCTGGTAAGCATTACCGACGGATCTACCCCGCCGTCTTCTTCAACTACGACCACCACGACAACTACAACGACGACTACCACAGCAACACCGGCTCCGGCAGTGAATGAAACACCGGTGGATGTCACAGCGGTGGAGCCTGTAAGTGCTACCGTGACGGGCGGACAGTCGGTGCGTGTGCGCAGCAATGCATCTACCACGAGCCAGATCGTAACCACAGCAGAGAACGGAATGGCTCTGACCGTCACCGGACAGGCTGCCGGTACGGACGGCAATACCTGGTATCAGGTGAATTTCATCGCCAACAATACTGAAGTGACCGGATTTATCCGTTCCGATTATGTGGCGTTATCCGGAGAACTGCAGGCACCTTCCACAGAGCAGCCTGCGGAAGAACAGCCTTCGGAAGAACAGCCCGCCGAGGATACACAGACCACTTCCAAGGACTGGGATACCCAGTTGCAGGGAGATGCATGGTATCTGTTAGATATGGTAGGACAGAAACAATACAAGATCGATGATCTGTTCAGCTCTATTGACCAGATTACTGAGATCAATGCGCAGTTTGAGACCAATCAGAAGAAGATCACCAGTCAGAAGGTCGTGATCATTATTCTTGTCATTCTTCTGGTGGCAGCGGCGGCAGCAGTCACTCTGCTGATCTTCAAGATCAAGGATATGACGGATGCGGCTGATTTCTCTGATGCGGAGGAAGCAGCACTTCGCAGAAGAAGAGTGGACAGACCCCAGACCGGCAGAGGTCAGGGTGGAAGACCGGCACCTCAGGGCGGCAGAACCCAGGGTGGCCAGAAAGTGATGCATGAAGTGGGAGCAGAGAGACGTCCCGCAGGAAAGCCCGCCGGACAGGGCGGCAGACCGGTGCAGGGACAGAGACCGGCAGGCCAGCAGGCAAGACCCGCGACACAGGGAGCCAGACCTACGGCACCCCAGGCCGGAAGACCCGCACCGCAGGGAACCAGACCTGCAGCACCCCAGACCGGAAGACCCGCACCGCAGGGAACCAGACCTGCAGCACCCCAGACCGGAAGACC